>ERZ824600.4686-NODE-4686-length-11792-cov-3.972651_pt1 | contig 11792 bp, 8 predicted proteins | sample MGYA00519933_ERZ824600 | MGnify/ENA primary metagenome ERZ824600 (study PRJEB31778, sample SAMEA3449178) | human gut metagenome | biome: human gut; feature: human-associated habitat; material: faeces | place: United Kingdom | collected 2010/2012 ... | reverse complement strand
TTCCACGGCAGAGAGCCGGATTGTGGCAGACAGCACGGATATAAAGGCGGGCACGGGAATTGCATATCAGGATACCGATTTTAGCACGCCGGAGGATTATTTTTACAAATATTCCAATGTGGATTACGGGGAAATAGACGACCGTGTGACGTATTACAGCTCGACAATCGGTGAGGACAAGCAGTGCGGTGTCCTGCTCCCGCCGAGGTATGATACGTCTAAGAAGTATCCGGTCATCATGTATCAGTACAGCGGACCTGGCGACCAGCAGGTACGCAATGCCTTCAGCAACGGTTTCTACGGCGGACTCATTTGGGAACAGCGACTTGCACAGAAAGGCTATATAGTTGTCTGTGTTGACGGACGCGGAACCGGCGGACGTGGTGCAGATTTCCAGAAGTGCACATATATGGCTATGGGCGATAAGGAATCAAAGGACCAGGTTGAAACTGCGCTTTATCTTGTATCTCAGCCGTATGTAGACAAGGACCGCATTGCCATCTGGGGATGGAGTTTCGGTGGTTTCAACACCATCATGTCTATGAGCGAAGGCAGAAAGGTCTTCAATTGCGGAGTTGCCGTTGCACCTGTCACCGACTGGCGTTTCTACGACAGCGCTTACACAGAAAGATACATGCGCACACCTCAGGAGAATCCTGACGGATATGACATCTCGCCTCTGCACCGCAGCCGCAACCTCAGCGGAAAACTTCTTCTCTGCCACGGAACAGCAGATGATAATGTGCATTTCCAGAACACCGCAGAGTATTCTGAAGTGCTCGTACAGCAGGGCACACAGTTCGACATGCAGTTATATACCAACCGCAACCACGGAATCTCAGGAGGCAACACACGCTTGCATCTCTTCAACCGCATAGAGAACTTCTTTGATTCTAATCTTATGAAGTGATATCGCTGTATAGGTATTATCAGATATTTAATAGTAAAGTAGAACGGCAAACATCATATTGACTGGTGTTTGCCGTTTTACTTTTATGTGTATGCAATAAATCCGTTCGTTGAGGGTTAGCCTTTAGGATTCTTTTGCTCGAATTTCTCCCAAAGTCCGTCAACCGTTTCTATCGGAATGTCCAGGAGTTTCATCTGACGGAACAGTTCTGGAAGTTTTTCTTCCATGAATGCCTTTCGTCTGCTATCCATTATGCACGTGCGTGCATCTTCTGAGACGAAGTATCCCATTCCTCGTTTGGTGTATATTATTCCCAATCTCGTGAGGTTGTCGTATGCCCTTACGACAGTATTTGTGTTCACCTGCAGAGTTTCCGACTGCTCCCTGACACTGGGTATTCGTTCTCCGGCGCCGTATCGTCCGGAAAGAATGTCATCGCAGATTCTGTCAGCCATCTGCAGATATATGGCTTTGTCATTCCTGAAGTCAGTCATTTTCTTTAGTGTCCATTTCAAAGTTTTTCAGAAGTCTGTATCCCCACACAAAGCAGAAGACCGCCATTGCTGCTGCAACAACGATGGCTATGATTCTTGCGGCGGTTTCTTCTATGTAGTCTGCTATTGCTAACGGGAGTATAAACATTATGCACATGCCGATGATTATACTCCAGAAAGCAAGTTTTGAATATCGTTTCCTTGAAATCACGAACATTTGGAACCATGTCAGTATGAATAGACTGTAGGTAATGCCGTATGCTGAGCCAATGTCTATTCGGAAAAATACTGTAATCAGACCGTCGCCTTGGCCCATGATTGCCGATACTGCGGTGAGAAATGCCGATGCTATAGGTATGGACAGCATCGTAAAGGCAATGATGATCAACAGTGTTTCTACATATAGTGCCACGTATTTCTCAAGTGTTGAAGCTGGTATAGTTTGCCTCTTTGTCACCATGTCTGTATGGAGAGCTATGAATTGTACAGCTGATATAGTAACGAGCATTCTTTCTGCAGACTCTACACTTTCGCTTACTTCCCACGAATTCGTGATTAAAGCAAGCAGTAAAATTGCAATGATGAGGCATATTGCCAGTGTAAGAGTCTTGATTTTGTTGGTTCCGTATATCTCATTTATCTGAAGACGGCAAAGCTGCATCATCCTTTTCAAGCTGAAAGTCTTCATTTTATACCTCCTTTGATTACGGCGTTGAACAATATTTCCAATGGTATGTCGCTCTCTTCCTCCATACCTTTCTTCCTCAATACCTTATATCCTTCAGGGCATACTTCATGGTACACTGCATTTTCTGTACTGCTGCTGATGCCGAATGAGTATTCGTTTGAAAGCTCATTTATCGATTTACAGAAAAATGAACCGTCGTTTCTGATAATCATCACGTCCGACAGTATATTTTCAATGTCTTTCATGACATGTGTAGATATTACGGCAGTCCGGCTGTCATCAAGGTGTCTCATCAGCAACCTTCTGAATGCATTCCGCGACGGCAGGTCCATGCCGTTCAGCGGTTCGTCGAGAAGCAGTACTTTTGTACCGAGAGACAGCAGAAACGAAAACATGAATTTGTGCTTCTGTCCCAAAGACAACTGTTCGAGGTTGGGCGTATCATAATCGATGTCGAACTCGTTCAGACAATCCATAAGTACTGATTTGCTGAAAGTAGGGTAGAACACAGAGTTCAATGATGTGAATTTGTCTACGCTCTGTTTGGGAAGTTGTACAGTTGCCGGCATAAACGCAATGTTCTGCAGATATGCTATTTCTCTGTTCCTTGAATTGTTTCCGGCAATGACAATTTCGCCTTTCTTGGGAAACAGCATTCCAGAAATGAGCTTCAGTAGTGTAGTCTTTCCTGAGCCGTTAAGCCCGAGCAGACCGTATATCCTGCCTTCGGCTATATGTGCCGATGCTTCCGAAATTACCGGTTTGTCAGCAGTATACCAATAGGTTACATTGTTCAGCTCTATCATAATAGGTGCTTTTTATGTATTAAATGTTTAACTTTTGTACTGTACCACAATTGTGGTACAGTACAAAAGTATATAAAAGTGAAATCAAACTGCAGAAATATGTGTTAAATTATGTTGTATGGTTTGTTTGACGTATATAAGCTTTTATTCAACGGCTTATTTACATTTATGATATGCTTGTTGATATTCCCGTTTTTCACATTTAAGGTTGCGCCTCACGTCGCTTAATATTGCGCCCAGTACTTCTTAGCAAGTACTGGAATACTGCCTATAAGGTATTGCAATACTTGCGCAGAGGTAGTCTAATACTTCTTAAGAAGTACTGAAGGTTTTGTAAAGCGTCGTTGCACCAACGGTTGGAGCTGTTGCCGGCGATTATAAGATTGATTTTTACATTATCGGTTCCAGTTCAGTTTCATGACGTATCTGTCGAATTCCATGTTTTCGTCTGCACCGACTTTCTTAAGTACTGAACGTATCAGATTCTGCTCCTTCGGAGAAATGAGCATGGCCCCGCGCCTGCGCATGAAATAGGGGTTATGACCGAAATAGCCGGTCAGTATATTCATGAATTTGTAATACTGGTCGGGATACATGTGCTTCTGCATGTCGATGAATCCGAGTGCAAAGCGGGTGGGCGAACTGTCTCTGTAAAAATTGCATGTTGCTGATAGGCCTTGTTTTGCCGGGTTCAGTATGATGACTGTGTCCTTGTCGTCCGGCAGATTCTTCCATGCAATGGCTCTTAGGCATGTCTCTGCCGCAGGGCAGTTTTCGGCTGTGCAGTGTGCGAAGTTTTTAGGTACTTCATTGTAATCAATATTGCTCATTTTCACTCCCTTTCTTTTATTTAGTCCTTATATGTACTGTATTATAGACATCCCCCCAATACGTTTGGTTCATATATTTATATATGTGCCATTAGTACGTGATGGCTTCTATAAATTTCTTTCCTGCGAGATAGTCTTTGTCCTTGCCGTAAAGCGGAGAGTATTTTCCTTCAGGCATATCGGATAGTACAATCTCATTGCAGGCTCTTCCTGCAAAAACTTTATCGGTCGTGGCAGTGTTGAGTGCCGTCGTGGCAATGCTTGCCAAAGCTCCTGCAAATCCGTATCCGCCACATTTGGATGTGTCCAATGTTATATGTCCTTCCCTGTTGTACAGAATATCCCCTGTTTTAGTGGAACGAAGGATGTATTCTATATCTACTGTGAGTTCTCCTAAAAGGTTGTCTCTCGACCATTCTTTGATAACCGTGAACATCACAGCATCAGCACCAAGCACATCTCTGAATATGTCAAGTTTGCCGTCTATGAATTTTTCAGCATCGTCTATGTTGTTCTCTTTCAATATGTCCAATGTGATATTAGGTGAAAATACGTAATATCCTTTTTCGCACAATGGATTGTAGAGGGTTGTATAGAAATAGTCTTTTGCCTCTTTATGTCCTGTCTTGTTTATTGAAGGCATGACGGCAATAGTCAAAGGCTTTTCTTCATACATCTTGGGATATTGCTCGCTTAATGTGCTTGACGAAACAATATTGCTTGACTGAGTTTGGCATGAACATAGGCCTATCACTGCAGAAAAGATGACGGCTGTAATTTTTATTGCGTATATGGTCTTTATATTTTTCATTGTTCCAGTTGCTTTATGAGTTTGGATATGTATTTTTCAGATTCAGGATATAATTTAGCTTCTTCTTTTATATATTTCAGTCCATCTTTCTTTCTCCCGCTTTTATAAAGCATGCATCCGTATTCTGCATATATTCCAGGCGGTACGTTCTTGCGCAAACTGACTTGATGGTCGATCACCTTTTTATATTCTTCGAGAGCATAACCTCTGACTTCTTCAGTATTCTTTTTTGTGTATATGTAGGATATTTTCTCGTAGTCGTACCATGAATAAAGAGTTTTGTTCGTATTGCACGACGTGTATATAAAAGCCGAAGCAATGATTAAGGCTGGCAGATATAAACTATTTTTGATTTTCATACGTATATATTTATATGGTAGTATAATGTATATGTTCTTCTTTTAATTTTCTGGATTTGTATTGGGCATCAATAATGAAGTCGTTTATGATTTGAACACAAAAATCATAAAAAATATTGAAGTGCACAAGCTGATTTCTGTTTCTGTGATTAAAATATCAAGAAACTATTTGAAGTTTATTGAAAAAACATCAATCCGTACGAAGCCGAAAAGCTTTTCATCTGAAATTGCAAGAATGCTATTCTCCATAATATAATGAATGACAGCAGTATGTCGTATAAGATTCAGTTGTTTACGAATAAAAGCAAGTTTGTCAAAAAACAATATTTTCATGTCAAAAAATAAAGTCTTGTTCTTTTATGTTGTTGCACTTTTGTATACAACATAAAACAAATACTATGACAACAGAAATTAAAGTAAAGGTTGGCCTTTTAGGAATAGGGCTCAAAACTTATTGGAAGCAGTTTGACGGACTTCTTCCGCGTCTTACAAAGTATCAGAACGAAATTGAAGATAGAATGTCTGCTTTCGGTGCCGATGTTGCCAATGTCGGCATTGTGGACTCTGAAGAAGCTGTTGCTTCGGCTGTGGCCGATCTCAAGAAAGAGGATGTGGAAATGTTGTTCATATTTATTTCTACCTATGCTCTTTCAAGTACAATTCTTCCGGTTGTTCAGCAGTTGAAGGTCCCTGTTGTTTTGCTTAACATTCAGCCTCAGGTTGCAATTGATTATGACTATATAAACGGATTGGGCGACCGTACGGCAATGACAGGTGAATGGCTTGCACACTGCCAGGCTTGTTCTGTTCCGGAATTTGCCTGTGTGTTCAACCGTGCAGGTATAAAGTACGATATTGTTACCGGTTTCTTGCAGGATGAAGAAATGTGGAACGATGTCAAGGAGTGGATTGAGGCCGCATGTGTCGTAAAAGGTGTGCGCGATTGCAGATTGGGCATTCTTGGACATTACTACAACGGTATGCTCGACATTTATACCGACGTGACCAAGTTGTCGGCTGTATTCGGCACTCAGGTTGATTTGTTGGAAATGTGCGAACTGAAACAGTATAGAGATGAAGTAACGGATGAGGTTGCCGGTTGCAAGGTCGGAGAATTCCATGAATGTTTTGACGTAAGTGGCGATTGTTCAGAATATGAGTTGGATAGAGCTGCACGTACATCTGCCGCACTCGATGCGCTTGTCAGAAATCATGGACTGGGAGCTATGGCATATTATTACGAAGGTACTCCTGGAAGTGCGTACGAAAATATTATAACTTCTGTTATAGCTGGAAATACGCTCTTGACGGGAAAGGGTATACCGATTGCAGGCGAATGCGAAGTAAAGAACGTTGTTGCAATGAAGATAATGTCGCTTCTAGGTGCAGGTGGTTCTTTTTCTGAGTTTTATGCAATGGACTTCAAGGATGATGTTGTTTTATTAGGACACGACGGACCTGCACATTTTGCAATGGCCGATGAAAGAGTGAAGCTTGTTCCTCTGCCAGTGTACCACGGAAAGCCAGGTGAAGGCTTGTCTATACAGATGACGGTAAAGCACGGCCCTGTAACTTTGCTTTCGGTATGTGAAGGCCCCGACGGAATGTTTTTGCTTGCCTCTGAAGGTGAGGCAGTTGAAGGACCGGTGCTGCAGATTGGCAATACCAACAGTCGGTATAGATTTGATTGCGGTGTGAAGAACTTCATAGAACAATGGAGCAAGTGCGGTCCGGCTCATCATTGTGCCATAGGAGTAGGACACGTTGCCGGCAAATTAAAGAAGGTGGCGTCTCTCTTGAACATACCGATAAGGGTAGTAAAATAATGACGGAACGAATTGTTTATGTGTGGAATATGCTTTCCGTGGATGCTAAGACTAAAAAGTTACGGTAAGCCCATGTGGCTGACTATGAAAACCTTCTGCAGCCACGTTCCTGCTGATAGATTAGGGACATAAGTAAAATAAGGTTAGATTCGGCTCGTTTCGGAATGTATAGCGTCGGTAAAATCACTTATAATAGGTGGTTTTGCCGATATTGTGTTTGGTCTTACAACATTTTGTTTAGGCTGTGTTGTACATTCAAATATTCTTTTTTACGAATGATCTATTGATATATGTCATAAAAATTTGTCTATTATTGTAAAAATCCTTAATATTGTGCAAATTGTCAATTGTGGGGTTTGGATTCTGTCCTGCTTTTGCTTCAAGAATGAGCAGAATCTTTTTGTTAACTTTATTTTAAACGACATGAGTAAATCTTTACATTTGTCTTTGGCAATGCTTATGTGTTCAGCATTGCCGAGTGCTGTTTCAGCACAGTCCGTCGGAGATGTAATTCAGAGTGCTTCGGGGGATTATAAGGCCTATAAGGTCACTGGGGAAAACCTGATTACAAACGGGTCTTTCGATGACGGTGTCAATGGTTGGTTCAACGGTACTTGGAGTCCTGCTGTTGCTTCAGATTATGTAATTTCTGAAACAGGAGGTTTTGATGGCGGAGCGTATATCTCGATTTCTGCCGGTGGGGCTAGTACTAATACTACGTTGCGCAATCATGCACAAGTGGAGCCAGGAAAAACTTACTTGTTTAGTTGTTATACAGGAGGAAGTGCTCCTGCTTCAAACAATTTGCAGTACAATGCCTTGTGGACTTCTACAGATGGTCAGACAGAAGGAACAAGGATATATGATTTGAAATGGAATAATGGTACGTGGACTCAGAACACTTTCGTTTTTACTCCTGAGGATTATACATGGGTATGCATGCGTAATTCTTGGACAAGCAAGGCTTATTTGGACGGTGTCTTTATCGGAGAGATAGAGGAAGTTCCTAATGTTTCTTTGCTGAAAAGTACAATTGATGAAGTGAATAAGCAGATTGCAGATGGTGAGTTCAGTACATATTCAGAAACAACCCAAAATAGAATAAATAAGGCTGTAGAAGATGCTGCTTTATTGATGAACAGCGAAGATTGTCAGGCGGTTTCGTCTGCAATAGTAGTTGTAAAGGAAGTCGTAGCTGAAGCAGCTTCTTTTGATGAGAAGATTCCTGTATTGTTTGCAGAAATTGAGAAGTCTAAACTTTTAGGAGTTTCTGATGCAGACCTGTCTGTTTGCGAAGAGATGATAACAGACCCAAAGAACAGCTATAATGACATAATGGCAATGTTGAACGTTCTGCAGTATAATGCTGTTGGTGAAAATTATACCTTGGATGCATCATTGTTGATAGGTGACGTGTCTTCATGGAGCGGTGATATGGTGACAAACAAGAGTCAGCATTGGGACGGAAGCAGCACTTCAATATATTATGAACAGAGTGGTGAAAAGTGGGGAACATCTGCATGGACGACATACATGGATACATTGGTCACTCTTCCTGCTGGAAAGTATGTTCTTAAATTTGCAGGACGTGCTTCTGCAGGTGTTTCTGGTTACATGTCTGTAAATGATGAAAAAGTTTTTGTTCCTTCTAAGGGAGATGTTGGTTTTGGCATTGACGTATATGGCAAATCAAATTTCACTGGAGATGGAACTTATGCAAACAATAATGCAGGACGCGGTTGGGAATGGCGCTTCCTGCCTTTTGAACTGACCGAAGAATCAGAAGTTGCATTCAAGATGTATGCAGAAACTAGCACTTCTCAGCAGTGGGTAAGTTTTGCGTCTGTATCTCTTTGTCAGGTTTACAATGAAGAATCTGCAATTTTCATTGGTAAGTTGAATTTGAAAGCTTTGATAAGTGATGCCGATGCAATCATAGAAGCTAGAGAAAATGTAGGTGATGCTCTGTTCTGTATTCCTGAGTCTGCTATAACCGCACTTTCTGATGCCGTTGCGGCGAATCAGGGGGTTCTTGATAATGGTGAGTCAACTCTAGAGGATGTAGAAAACGCTTTGACTGCGATACAGAATGCGATCGATGCATATTTGGCAACTCCTGTAAACGCTCCGGTGCAGTTTGCAGAATATAAATTGACTCAAGTAGCTTCTAACCTTGTTTTGTCTCTTGAAGATGGTGTAAAACTTGGCGAGGATGCTACTGTTGAATTTGAGAGCGCTGGAGAAAATCAGTATTATATCAAGAGCGTAGATGGCGAATATGTTTATTATTCAGGTACAGGTTCTGATAGTTGGAGTATGTCTGTGTCTGATAGTCGTAAGGATGCATGGACAATAACAGCTATTGGTGAAGGCGTTTACACATTAAAGGGTAAAAACGGATTTTTAGGAACTGATAATACAACTGTTGGTTCTGCATGCTATGGAAATAAAGGCGATGACACAGATAGGGCTAAATGGCAGATTGCGGAATTCCCTATTCCTGATTATGCAATAGAATGGAAAAAAGCAAAGGCTTCTGCAATGGCAACTTTAGCCGATGAACAGTATTCTGTGGTTGCAGGTGTGGTTAAGGCTAATCTTCAGACTGAGATTGCAAAGAGCAAACCGGTAGACGAAGAAGGATATCTAGCTGCCGCTAAGGCGTTGATGGATGCAGAAACAGCATTTAAGGCTGCGTTGGATGTGTATCAGTCTGTTGCTTCACAGGTTGAGATAGCTAAGGCTATGTCGGCAGATGTGGCAGAATATGAAACTCTTCTTACGAGCGAAACAACAACTGTTGATGAACTGTCTGCACCTGAAATTTTAGAAAGTTTAAATGTACTGCAGTATAATGCAGCTAATGACAATTATACTCTTGATGCATCATTGTTGATAGGTGATGTTTCCTCATGGCAAGGTGATATGGTGACTAACAAGAGTCAGCATTGGGATGGAAGCAGTACTTCTACTTATTTTGAACAGACTGGAGATAAATGGGGTACTTCCGCATGGACTACACACATGGATACAACAGTGACACTTCCTGCTGGAAAATATGTTTTGAAATGTACAGGTCGTGCTTCAGCAGGCGTTTCTGCGTATATGTCTGTAAATGACGAAAAGATTTATATGCCTTCTAAGGGTGATGTTGGTTTCGGTGTTGATGTCGATGGTATGCCTAACTTCTCAGAAGATGGCATTTATGCTTTTGACAATGCTGGTCGTGGTTGGGAATGGCGTTTCTTGCCGTTCGAGCTCACAGAAGAGACAGAGGTTGCATTCAGAATTTATGCAGAAACGAACACTTCGAAACAGTGGGTAAGCTTTGCTTCTGTTTCTCTTTCTCAGGAATATAACGAAGAATCTGCTATGTTGATAGGCAAGCTGAATTTGGAAGCGTTGATCGGTGAAGCAAATGCTATTATCGAAGCTAGAGAGAATGTAGGCGATGCTTTGTTCTGTATATCAGAGGCTGCATTGGAAATCTTTGAAGAGGCAACAATGGGTCAGCAGTATGTCTTGGATAATGAAGAATCTACTCTTGAAGAGATTGAGGGTGCTATTGACATAATGAAGAAGGCTATTGAAGCTTATAAGGCTACACCAATAAATGCACCTAAGGCCGATGCAGAATATATTATTACGCATACAGCATCTAATCTTACAATGTCTCTTGAGGATGGTGTGAAGTTGGGTGAGAACACAACTGTTAAGTTCGAGGCTGTAGGTGACAATACATTCTACATCACAAATGGAAACGGTGAATATGTATATTATTCAGGAACAGGTAATGACAGCTGGAGCATGTCTGTATCCGCAGACAATAAGGCTGCTTGGACTATCACAGCTGTAGGCGATGGAACTTACACTATCAAGGGTAAGAATGGATTCATCGGAACTGATAATACTACAGTTGGTTCTTCTTGCTACGGTAATAAGAAAGATGCTGACGAAATGAAGTTCTGGACAATTGAGGAGTACACTGGACCTCAGATCATAACTCCAGACATGTTCGAAAAGGTTCTTGATGTTGACGCAACATACAATGTTTATTACAATTCTACAGAAGAAGCTTCTACAGAACTTGATATCATGTCTATAGCTGCAGCTCTTCAGATTCAGAGTATGGCTGATGTAAAGGTTTATGTTCTTAATGGAGAAGGTGCAATGGTTGAAGCTGCTAACATGGGATTCACTAATTTGTGGTTCAATTCTAATGGTGTTGCTTGCGCTGAGGATGATGCAGATGCAGCATTCTATGTAAGAATCAGCCAGACATTTATGGAACTTATGGCAGGACAGAATCCTAATGTCGTAAAGGAGAATACCGATTACAATGCTGTGGTATATATCGTATCTGGCGATAAGCTTGTTGCAGTCAATATTGCTTATAATGTAGGTGTAAATGTTGGAATCAACGGCATCAGCGTTGACAATGTTGCTTCTGCTGAATATTATACAGTTGATGGCAAACATTTGAGTGCACCAGCTAAGGGCTTGAATATTGTTGTATACAAGATGACTGACGGTACAACAAAGACTACAAAGGTTTATATTAAATGAGCTTTTACAAATAGGTATTGAAGCTTATTTGTATATATGAATATTAAGAATCGTGGCTGGTTTTATCGGCCACGATTTTTTTTTATATATGTATATGCTTGAAAAATAACATGTTGTGGTTTTTCTTGAAATTTTTCTCGAAAAAAGTTGTTGAAATATTTGGTGCGTAATGTAAAAAGCTCTACCTTTGCACTCGCTTTCGGAAAGGAACACGGTTCTAACGAAAGCAAACGAAGCTTAAAAGGCTTTAAAAGAGAGAGTTCTTTGAACGGATGAAATACAAGCAAACAAGGCAGTACGCCGGCTGATTTCATGGATATGGGAGAAGGCCGGCAGATACAAGCGAACCGTCAATCTTCAATAGATCGGTGCACAAGAAGCAGTTCAGGGCGCAGGACAGACAAAGAAAAGAGTCCCTTCGGGGAATCGAGGATATATAATTATAGGATGAAGAGTTTGATCCTGGCTCAGGATGAACGCTAGCTACAGGCTTAACACATGC
>ERZ824600.4676-NODE-4676-length-11807-cov-4.677842_pt1 | contig 11807 bp, 10 predicted proteins | sample MGYA00519933_ERZ824600 | MGnify/ENA primary metagenome ERZ824600 (study PRJEB31778, sample SAMEA3449178) | human gut metagenome | biome: human gut; feature: human-associated habitat; material: faeces | place: United Kingdom | collected 2010/2012 ... | reverse complement strand
GAGATAGTGGAGAAATATTAGTAAATGGAAATAAAATAGGTGTAGAAAGTAAAAAAGATATATCATATTTACCTGAAAGGACTTATTTGGATAAATCTATGAAAGTAAAAGAAGTAGTTAAATTTTTTGAAGAATTTTATGATAATTTTGATGCAAAAAAAGCTCATAAACTATTAAAAGATTTAGGACTTGATGAAGAACAAAAATTATCTAAAATGAGTAAAGGTATGCAAGAAAAAGTACAATTAGTATTAGTAATGAGTAGAAAAGTTAAACTTTATATTTTAGATGAACCATTAGGTGGTGTTGATCCTGCTACTAGAGATTATATACTTGATACAATTTTAACTAATTTTAATGAGAATGCAAGTATTATTATTTCAACTCATTTAATATCTGATATAGAGAGAATACTTGATGATGTTATATTTATTGATAAAGGTAAAATAGTTCTTACTAGTGAAGCTGATAAGTTAAGAGAAAAAGAAAAAACAGGAATTGATGAAATATTTAGGAGGATGTTTAAATGTTAAAAAAATTATTAAAATACGATTTAACATATATATATAAATTATTAATTATTTTTTATACAATATCTATAATTGTTGCACTATTAACAAGAATAACAACGGTAGATAATCCATCACTTGCAATTTTGATTATAAATAAAATATTATGTGGGACTGTAATTGCTTTTGTTGTAAATATTATAGTAAATACAATAATGCGTTCATGGATTAGATTTAAAAGTAATGTATATGGTGATGAATCATATTTAACCCATACATTACCTGTAAAAAAAGAAACAATTTATTTATCTAAAATACTAGCTTCAATAATAGCGATGTTTACAAGTATGGTAGTAGTATTTATATCTTTATTTATAGCTTGTTATTCTAAAGATTTATTTGATTATATAGCAAAATCTTTAACCCATATTTCTGGTATATATAATATTTCAATATTTGGTTTAATTGTTACATTTGTACTTGTTATCACAGTAGAGTTATTAACACTATTAGTATCTGGTATCACTGGATTATTATTTGGACATAAGAAAAACAATAACAAAATGTTATTATCGGTTTTATTTGGATTTATAACTTATGCTTGTGCCCAACTTGTAGTACTTGGCTTCGTATATTTAGTTGGTTTGACAAATGATGGAATAATGCAAATATTTAAAACTAATCAAATATTAAGTGTTAATGTATTAAAAGAGTTGTTATATATGATTATAGTTATTTATGTAGTGATTATAGTAGTTATTAATATTATAAATATATTTATCTTTAAAAAAGGTGTTGATGTTGAATAAGATCTTTATAGATCTTATTTTATTGTTGTTTCATCTATAAATATATAATTTGTTTTATATTTTAGTTCTCTTACTAATCTAAATAAGGCATCATCTTTTGCTTTAGTTTCTAGCATAATATCAATATCTTGATTAATTAATTTTATGAAATCTATAAAGTCATCACTATTTATATAATCATTATGAGCTCTAAAATCTTTTTTGTTTTTAGGAGAAGAAAAATGTATTTTGGGTGTGGTATTCCATGTTTTAAAAATATCATTTAAATAGTATGATAATTCTTTACTACTTTTATTGCAGTAATGATGATGAACATCTAATACCATAGGCCTATTTATTTTTTGACATAATTTTAATGTGTCTTCAACATTAAATACTTTATCATCATTTTCTATTATCAATGATTTTTTTAAATAATTTGGCAATTTATTAAAATTATTTATAAATCTTGTGATAGAATTTTCTTTACCAAAACTTTTACTTCCAATATGAATAACTAAAGTTGGCTCAATTTTAAAATTTTTTAATAATTTGTAGTGATATTTTATTTCATCAATGCTTCTTTTTACTACTTCTTTATTCGTACTATTTAAAATACAATATTCGCTTAAATGCATATCAAATCTTCCATTTATTAATTTTGATATTTCTTTAAATTCTTTTTTAAATATTGTTTGATAATCATAATTTATAATACTTGCACAAGGAATAAAATTTGAACTTAATCTATAAAAATGAATATTATTTTTATTATTATATGTAATTATTTTTTTTAATACATTAAAGTTTTGTTTAATTATATCATAAATTTTAGTTTTATCTTTTAAATAATTTGTATATGTAATTGTGTGCAAATGATCGTTTATTGAATTACATATACATGCATAACCTAGTCTTATCATTTTTTCACCATTATTATTATAACCAAAAAAGATTATACTATTTTACCAGCATAACCTTTTATAAATTCGTGAACAAATGATATTGATATGAATGCAAATATAAAATATATTAACATATTATAAAGTGATGAAATATCATTTATACCATATATAAGCACTTGAATTAATGAATATAGAACAATAAATATTTTCATTAATTTTATTGTTTTATTCACACTTGTTCTTTCAATATAAAAATATTTGAAAATTAGTTTAATACTTGCATTCATTGCTATAAGCATACTTGCTAATTTTACAATAAATGGTACAATTGCATATTTGCTCATTTTAAATAGCGTTAAAAATATATAGTCTAATGTATAACTAAATATTAAATTAAATATTATAAATGAAACACAAAATAATATAAATAGCACTAAATACGAAACTTTCTTCATTAATTATCACCTTATTTTAATTATACAATAAAAAATGAAATATTTAAAGAATGTTTAAAATAAAATTAAGATATAGGGGTATAAAAATTAAGATACTGTAAATCTTAAAATATAGAAATAGGAGGATAAATGAGTTATATATACGATATTCTTTTGAATTTTGATAGTATGATTTATGATCATTATGAATGGAATTTAAATGATAATATTTATCATGTTAAAAAGATTCCTCTTTTTAAGGTTGATGATTTTGTTTTAGATGATGTCATTAAATATAATTTAAGATTTAAACAAGATTTTTTAAATAAAATTAAAAATAAAACAGAAATATATTTAAATAAAATATGCAAACCAATCGAATATGCTTTTATTATTTGTAGTGGTGAAAAAGTACTTGCACTTAAATTAGATAGTAAAGGAAAAACTAGTAGATATTCTAAAATGCTAATTTCTGAAGAATTGGATGCTATTGATAATGAAGAAATTATTTCTTGTTCTATAATTAACTATGAAAAAGAAAGTAAAAAAATTGGTTTAGAATTAAAAACAAAGAATGAAATAAAAAAAACAGAATATTTAAAAAGCAAAATTAAAAATAGTACTAAAGAACAATTAGATTATTTATATTATGAACTTTATAATGAAAAAGATTTAAATAATAATGCAAGAAATAAATTAGAAAATGAATTGAATGATTGGAATGATAATACAAATAAAATGTATGAATTTTATATGTTAATTGCAAATACTAAATAAATTTATTATATGCATTTTAAATAAAAAACAAGATCTAGTTAAATACAATAATCGTAAAATTTGCACTAATACTATTGACAAAAAATTTAAATGTTATATAATTAAATCATCGATTATGAAGTGAGAAGTAATATTTATTACTGGATAAAGAGAGCTAGAAATGGTGGGAACTAGTACCAAGTGAAATATGAATAACAACACTGAATCCCCTTTTTGAAGGTAGTAGGAAAGGGCGGGTAAATCCGTTATAATAAATGAGATATCAGTTAATGATAAAAAGAGTGGTACCGTGCAAATGCACCTCTTTATTTCATTAACTTTTTTTGTTGAAGGAGGAATATAAAATGGATATTAGAGATTTATATGAAAAAATTGAAGAATATTTAGGGAAAGAAGTAATACTTAATGGTTGGATTAAAAATCATAGAAAGCAAAAAGAATTTGGATTTATTGATTTTTCTGATGGAACATATTTTAAGCATGTACAATTAGTATATAGTAATAATTTAGACACTTTTGAAGAAATAACAAAATTACATATTGGATCAGCTATAGAAGCAAAAGGTATCATTGTAAAATCAGAAGGTAGTGGACAAGATTTTGAAATGAAAGTTGAATCTATAAAATTATTAGGTGATTGTCCAGAAGATTATCCCATGCAACCTAAAAGACATACCCGTGAATTTTTAAGAGAACAAGCTTATTTAAGACCTAGAGTTAATTTATTTCAAGCTGTATTTAGAGTAAGAAGTGTTGCTGCTTATGCTATTCATAAATATTTTCAAGAAAGAAACTATGTATATTTTAATGCACCATTAATTACTGCTAGTGATTGTGAAGGAGCTGGAGAAATGTTCCAAGTTACTACACTTGATTTAAATAGAGTAGCACAAAATGGTAAAGTTGATTATAGTAAAGATTTTTTTGGAAAAATGGCATCTTTAACAGTATCAGGTCAATTACAAGCAGAAACATTTGCAACAGCATATAAAAAAACTTATACATTTGGACCAACATTTAGAGCTGAAAATTCAAATACTAAAACACACGCTAGTGAATTTTGGATGATTGAACCAGAAATTGCTTTCTGTGATTTAGAGGGTGATATGGAAATAATGGAAGAAATGTTAAAATATGTTGTTAAATATGTTTTAGACAATTGTAAAGATGAAATGAATTTCTTTGATTCATTTGTTGAAAAAGGATTATTAGAAAAATTAAATAAATTAGTTAATTCTAAATTTGCACGCATTACACATCATGATTTAATTGAAGTTTTAAAGAAAGCAGATGTTAAATGGGAATTTGAACCAAAACAAGGTGAAGATATTGCCAAAGAACATGAAAAATATATAACTGAATATTTTGATGGACCAGTATTTGTAACTAATTGGCCAAAAGATATAAAAGCATTTTATATGAAACAAAATGATGATGGTAAAACAGTAGCAGCGGTTGATTTAGAAGTTCCTGGTGCAGGTGAATTGATGGGGGGATCCCAAAGAGAAGAGTCTTATGAAAAACTTGTTCAAAGAATGGATGAACTTGGAATGGATAAAACAGGTTTAGAATGGTATTTAAATTTAAGAAAATATGGAACTTGTGTACATTCTGGATTTGGAATGGGATTTGAAAGATTATTAATATATTTAACTGGTGTTGAAAATATAAGAGATGTTATTGCTTATCCAAGAACACCAGGAAATTGTGAATTTTAGTTTGATGACACAGAAAAGTAAAAATGTATTCGATTTATAGAGAATTAGGATGGTGGAAACTAATAATTAGAGCATTTTGAAAGAACACTGGAGAGATTTTTTCTGAAATCAAGTAGGAAAAAACGGGTAATTAACGTTAATAATAAGAGATATCAGTTGTGATAAAAAGAGTGGTACCGCGTATATACGCCTCTTTAAATCGCAACTTTTTTATATTTAAAAGGAGACACTAAAAATGATAACAAAAGAAAAATTAGAATTATATGCTGAAAGATTAATGTTTAAAATGAATGATGAAGAACTTGAAACATTACTAGATGAATTTCAAATAATATTAAAACAAATGGAAATGATAAGTGCTATTGAAGGAATAGAAAATGTGGAACCAATGTTTTTTCCTTTTAAAGAAAATAAAGCTAGTTTAAGGGAAGATATAGAAGTAGAACCATTAACTGTAAATGAAGTATTAAGTAATACTAAACATCAATTAAGAGATCAAGTAAAAGTACCAAAGGTGGTGGAATGATGAATTATGAAAGAAAAGATATTGATTCATTAAGAATGGATTTAGATTCAAATAAAATAACAAGTATAGAACTATTTAATAAAGCTAATTTTCTTGCTCATAAATATCAAGACGAATATAATTCATTTGTAACAATAATTGATAAATATAAAATGAATAAAAAATATAATACTAAAATAACCGGTATTCCTTATGCACTTAAGGATAATTTTTCAACATCTGGAATACTTACAACTGCATCTTCTAATATATTAAAAAATTATATTCCTGTTTATGATGCAACAGTTTATAAAAAATTAAAAGAAGCTGGTGGTATTTTGATAGGAAAAACAGTTCTAGATGAACTTGCAATGGGCGGAACAGGAACCACTGGACATACTGGTAAAGTATTAAATCCATGGGATAAAAAAAGAATGATTGGTGGTTCATCCGCTGGTAGTTGTTCTTCTGTAGCACTTGGAATAGTTCCTTTTGCGATAGGCTCTGATACTGGTGATTCTGTTAGAAAACCTGCTTCTTATGGTGGAATTGTTGGATTTAAACCTACTTATGGTAGAATATCAAGATATGGTTTATTTGCTTTTGCTTCTAGTTTAGATCATGTTGGAATAATGGCAAGAAATGTTAAAGATGTTGCAATTGTAACAGATATTATTAAAGGTAAAGATGATTATGATATGACATCACTTGAAAATGATAGTAAAGTATATGAAAATGAGATAAATAATAATATAAAAGGTAAAAAATTATTTTATATTAAAGAAATATGTAATATAAATGAATATCAAAATCCTAGTGAAATGTTAAGTAATGCACTTGATAAATTTAATAGAACAATAGAAATGTGCAAAAAAATAGGTATTGAAGTAGATGAAATATCAATTGATAAAAATTTATTAAATGCTTTATATCCTTCATATATGACAATATCTTGTGCTGAAGCTACAAGTAATAATTCTAATTTAACTGGTATAAGTTTTGGTGTTCGTGGTGATGGAAATAATATTGATGAAATAATGTTTAATGCGAGAACAAATGGTTTTTCTGAATTAATAAAAAGAAGGTTTGTAATAGGAAGTTATGTATTACAAAAAGAAAATCAAGAAAAATTATATTTAAATGCTTGTAGAGTAAGAAGAATGATCGTTAATAAAATTGATGAATTGTTCAAAAAATATGATGGAATGATTGCACCAGCAAGTGGTTCTATTGCTCCAAAATTTAATGAAAAAAGTGATAAATTGTCATCATCTTATCTTATATTAGAAAATAATTTGGTAATAGGAAATTTTGGTGGATATCCAAGTATAACTATTCCTAATGGTTTGATTGATAATATGCCTATTGGAATAAATATAACTTGTAAAAGAGAAAATGATAGTTTAGTTTTAAATATTGCACATAAATTAGAAGAACAAATGCCTTATAAAGGAATGATAGCAGGTGATAAATATGTATAAAGTAGTTATTGGATTAGAAGTTCATTGCGAGTTAAAAACAAAATCAAAAAATTTTTCTGGATCGCCAAATATCTATTCAACCACTCCAAATGTGAATGTATTACCAGTTGATTTAGGTTTACCAGGAATACTTCCAGTTGTTAATAAAGAAGCATGTCATAAAGCAATTAAAACAGCTTTAGCATTAAATTGTAGTGTGCCAGATGAAATAATGTTTGATAGAAAAAATTATTATTATCCTGATCTTCCTAAAGGATATCAAATAACACAAATGACTAAACCATTTGGTAAAAATGGTTATATAAAATTTTTTGTTGGTGAAACTGAAAAAATAGTATATATTCATCAGTTACATTTAGAGGAAGATACAGCATCTTTAGAACATTGCTCAAATTTTTCTCTAATAGATTACAATAGATCAGGAATACCATTAATGGAAATTGTAACTGAACCATGTATTTATTCAGCGGATGAAGCGGTTGCTTTTTTAGAAGCTTTAAGAAATATATTTTTATTTACTGAAGTAAGTGAAGCAAGAAGTGATAAAGGTCAAATGAGGTGTGATGTAAATATTTCACTTATGAAAGAAACTGATAATAAATTAGGTACTAAAGTAGAAATGAAAAATATTAATGCTTTTAATAATGTAAAAGTAGCTATCGAGTATGAAATAAAAAGGCAAACAGAAATATTAGATAGTGGTAAAAAAGTAATTCAGGAAACTAGAAGAATAGGTGAAGATGGCAAAACATATTCAATGAGGGAAAAAGTTGATGCCGTCGATTATAAATATTTTGTTGAACCTAATATTCCTCCTATCAAAATTACTGATGATCAAATAAATAAAATTAAAAAAGAAATTCCAAAGTTACAGTATGAAAGACATATAAAATATATGGAAAATGGTTTATCATTTTATGATGCAACTATATTATCTAAAGATAAAGATGTGTCAGATTATTATGATGAAGTATTAAATGAAGTAGAAGATAAGAAAAGCGTTACGAATTGGGTTATAACTATAATATTGGGATCTTGTAATAAACTAGAAATTAATATAAAAGATTTGTTTGTAAAACCTAAAATGTTAGCGCCTATTATTAATTTAGTTAATAAAAATGAATTATCGCAAATGCAAGCTAAAAAAATATTATATAAGTCAATGGATATAAAAAAGGATCCTATTGAAATAGTTAAAGAAATGAATTTAAAACAGATAACTGATGAAAATTTATTATTAAAATATGTTAAAGAAGTAATAAGTGAAAACGAAAAACAAGTTCAAGAATATTATGATGGTAAAGAATATGTAGTTAATTATTTTATTGGAAAAATGATGATAAAAACAAATAAACAAGCTAATCCTAATATTACTTTATCATTAATCAAAAAAGAATTGGAGAGGATGAAAAATGAATGAATATAGGACACACTATGCGGGCAAAATAACAAATGATGATATAAATAAAATTGTAAAGATTAGTGGATGGGTAGAAAATATTAGAGATCATGGAGGAATAATTTTTGTTGATATTAGAGATCAATTTGGTGTTGTTCAAACAGTAAGTAATGATGATCATTTATATGATGGTATTACAAAAGAATCTGTTGTTTCTATTGAAGGTATTGTAAGAAAAAGATCAGAAGATGATTATAATCCTAAAATATTAAGTGGTGAAGTAGAAATACTTGCTAATAAAATTAATGTTTTGAGTAAATCTTTAAATGTTTTACCTTTTGAAATTATTACATCTAAAAATGTATCTGAAGATGTTAGATTAAAATATAGATATTTAGATTTAAGAAATCCTAAAGTAAAAGAAAATATACTTTTTAGAAATAAGGTAATATCATATTTAAGAGAAAAAATGAATGCACTTCAATTTACAGAAATACAAACACCTATATTGACAGCTTCTTCACCAGAAGGAGCAAGGGATTTTATTGTTCCATCTAGAAAATATCATGGTAAATTTTATGCATTACCTCAAGCACCACAACAATTTAAACAATTACTTATGGTAGCTGGATTTGATAAATATTTTCAAATCGCACCATGTTTTAGAGATGAAGATGCTAGAAGTGATCGAATTTATGGTGAATTTTATCAATTAGATTTAGAAATGAGTTTTGCAACTGAAGAAGATGTATATAAAATAGGTGAAGAAATATTTTATGATACTTTTAAAAAATTTACTGATAAAGAAGTCAGTCCTTATCCTTTTAAAAGAATATCATATAAGGATTCAATGTTAAAATATGGTACTGATAAACCTGATTTAAGAAATCCATTAGAAATAATTGATTTAACAGAAGAATTTATGGAAACTGAATTTAAACCTTTTAGAGGAGTTACTGTAAGAGGAATAAAGGTTGATGGTATTGCTGATAAATCAAATTCATGGTTTAATTCATTAGTTGATTATGCTAAAAGTATAGGAATGCCAGGAATAGGATATATAACAGTTGAAAATGATATGAGTTTTAAAGGTCCAATTGATAAATTTTTAACTGATTTTGATAGAGAAAATTTAATCAAGAAAGCATCTTTGAAAAAGGGAAGTGTTTTATTTTTTATTGCCCATCGTACAGATGCTGCTCGTTTAGCTGGTTTAATTAGACAAGAGTTAGGAAGTAGATTAGGATTAATAGATAAAAATAAATTTGAATTTTGTATTATAAATGATTTTAATATGTATGAATGGAACGAAGAAGAAGAAAGATATGATTTTACTCATAATCCATTTAGTATGCCTAAAGGAGGATTAGAATCTTTAAATAATTTGGATCCTGATTGTATTGTTGCAAATCAATTTGATTTTGTTTGTAATGGTATTGAAATGGCTAGTGGTGCAGTTAGAAATCATGATATAGAAATTATGAAAAAAGCATTTAGTATTGCTGGATATTCCGAAGATGATTTAAAAGAAAGATTTAAAGGATTATATACTGCTTTTCAATATGGTGCTCCACCACATGCGGGAATGGCTCCTGGAATTGATAGAATGTTGATGTTAATGTTAGATGAAAATAATATAAGAGAGACTATTGCTTTTCCAATGAGTTCTAATGGAAGTGATTTAATGATGGGTGCACCAAGTGATGTTAGTGAACTTCAGTTGCGTGAAGCTCACATTAAAATAAGATAAATGTATAAAAAAAAAATAAATACTCATAATATTGCTAGGAGGAAATATATGAAAAGATTACTAGTAATATTGAGTATTTTTTTATTAGTAGGTTGTGAATTAAATAATACACCAACTAAAAAGGTTGAACAGTTTTTATCAAATTATCAGGTTTTACATAAAGATGTCATATCTGATTTAGATGGGATGATAAATAAAACTAATTATACTTCTGAACAAAAGGAAAGGTATAAAGAATTAATGAAAAAGCAGTATAAATCATTGATTTATGAGATAAAGGAAGAAACAATTGATGGAAATAATGCTTATGTGACTGTTCAGATAGAAGTTACTAATTATGGTAAAAGACTTGCAGAAACTGAAAATTATTTAAACGATCATCGTGATGAATTTAATGATAATGGAGTTTATAATGAAAGTAAATTTTTATCATATCAGCTGGATGAATTAGAAAAGGAAAAAGAAAGAATTAAATATACACTTACTTTTAGTTTAACAAAACAGGATGGTAAATGGGAAATTAATGATTTAACTGAAGCTATGGAAGATAAAATTAATGGTATATATATGTACTAATGTTTTTCTTCTTTTATTTTGAAAAATAATAATATTTTTTACATTTTTAGACACTTTATTGTGATAAATGTAGAAAATTGTCGAATTATATGTTAAAATAATTAAGGTGGGAGTATGAAAAATAAAAAAATTATTTTATATTGTTTTATTGTATCGTTATTAATCCTTTTAGTGGCATCTAAATCGTCACCGCTTTATCCTTTAAATGATTGGTGTGATGCTAATGCTTTTTTTACAATGGGTAAGGGATTATTTAATGGTAAAATTATTTTTAAAGATTTATTTGAACAGAAGGGACCTTTTTTATATTTAATATATGGAATTGGATATTTGATTTCTAATACTTCTTTTTTAGGAGTTTTTGTTTTAGAGGTTATATCTAGTACAATATTTTTATATTTAACTCATAAAATTATTAATTTATATTTGGATGAAAAATATAGTTATATTATTTTGCCTTTATTTGCTTTTTTAGTTTATACTGCTGTAGGTTTTAGGCATGGTTCAAGTTGTGAGGAATTTTGTTTTCCGATGATGATGTATAGTTTATATGAACTTATAAAATATGCTAGAACTAACGAAATTAGTTATAAAAAAATATATATTGTTGGTTTTATGGCGGGTTTAATTTTTTTGACTAAATATACTGTTCTTGGTATCAATTTTGCTTTTATGTTATGTTTATTTATTTCTTTACTTAAACAAAAAAACTTTAAAAAAGCTTTTGTTTCGCCTTTTGTATATTTATTTGGTATGTTCACGCCTTTAATTCCGTGGCTTATATATTTTGGTATAAATGATGCTATCAAAGAATTTTTTAATGTTTATATTTTTATTAATTTATTTTCTTATACAGAGACTAAAGTTAACATTTTTAGAAAATTATTAAATTGTTTTTATTATTTTGGTAGGAATTTATACGCTAATAAATTATATATGGTTATTATATTTGGTTTATTATTATT
>ERZ824600.4675-NODE-4675-length-11809-cov-2.841586_pt1 | contig 11809 bp, 9 predicted proteins | sample MGYA00519933_ERZ824600 | MGnify/ENA primary metagenome ERZ824600 (study PRJEB31778, sample SAMEA3449178) | human gut metagenome | biome: human gut; feature: human-associated habitat; material: faeces | place: United Kingdom | collected 2010/2012 ... | reverse complement strand
AGACAACAATACGTTATCCTCGATAAAATCAGCCTCTCCCTCGAACTTTTGCACTTCTTCCTCTTAAACAGAGTTATAAAATACAAATTCTATTGTACAAATATATGTAAAATGCATGGATTATTTAGAATTATTTATTTAGTTATTATTACTAATCATATTATATATTCACGACATTCTATCTATCTAACTAAATATTAGAAAATTAAATCCCGATACCTCCTTATAGGAGATATCGGGACCATCATCATCTTCACTAAAACAGATAAAAAATAAGAACGTTTTTTAGGGTTAGCCTATAAAATATCTTTCACAAAAGTTATCTGATAGAAAATATCTTTTGAACGTCTTCTTTTTTAGGCTCCTGCGAAGGCACACTATCGGTTTTAGCCGGTTCTTCATTCATATAAACCGATGAAGTCTTGGGTTCTTCTTTCTTGGGTTCCTGAGACGGCACACTGTCTGTCTTAGCAGGTTCTTCGCTCATACAAACCCAAGCAGCCTCTGATTTAGGCTCCTCTTTCTTAGGTTCTTCGGTTGGGACACTATCTTTCTTTACAGGCTCTACATTGGAATCTTGTGCATACAAACCAAGAGTAGATACTCCCATCATGAACACAGCTACTGATAACATTAACTTTTTCATAATTCTAACTTTTTTAGTTATACATTCTATATTCCATTCTTCGACTATAAAACAACAATCGTTATGCCAACACTTCCAAAGAATACACAAACAACTGATTATAAATAAATTAAATAAATAGAATACAAAAATCTTATGTGGAAATTTGTAGAATAAAAAGAAAAAGGGTGTGGAAAAATTCCACACCCTTTTATCCTCAAATACAGTGAGAGATAAGTGCAAAGGCAAGCGGAAATAAGATTTCCGACTTGACTATGACGAACCGTATCCTATATTCTACAAATATATAAGTTACTCGATTTGATACAATTTCAACTTGTTATACAATGTCTTTCTATCTATGCCTAACATTGCAGCCGCTTTACTTTTATTACCCGAACATTTCTGTAATGCCGATACAATCTTAGTCCGCTCACTATCCGGATCGTGTAAAATATTTATCGGCTTGTCTATATTCATGTCTATGCCCAAATGTTCCACACGTATGGGATTCCCCTGAGCAAGTAAAGCCGCCCTCATAACAGTATTACGCATTTCTCTTAAATTTCCCGGCCAAGTATATTGAGAAATCCGTTCCATCGCTTCCGGCAAAAATCCGGGAACAGGCTTTTCGAGTTCTCGATTGGCTTGATCCAAAAAGAAATTAGCAAACAACGGTATATCCTCACCTCGTTCGCACAAATGCGGCATATAGATCGTAAATTCATTGATTCGATGATACAAATCTTCCCTAAATGCACCTGATTTTATAGCCGCCTTCAAGTCTTCATTTGTCGCGGCAATCAACCTCACATCGACTTTTACTTCCGTTGTAGTCCCGATGGGCTTCACTCTGCGTTCTTGCAACACACGTAGCAACTGTACCTGAACATCGTAACTCAGATTTCCTATTTCATCAAGAAAGATCGTTCCACCATCTGCTTCTATAAAAGCACCGACTTTATCCTCAATCGCTCCCGTAAACGAACCTTTCTTATGCCCGAAAAATTCAGAAGCAGCCAATTCTTTCGGAATGGCTCCACAATCGATGGCAACAAACGGTTTCTCCGAACGTTTACTTAATTGATGTATCCGTTTAGCCACATATTCCTTTCCTGTCCCACTGGCCCCATTGATCAGCACAGACATAGAGGTCGGAGCCACTAACTTCACATAAGTATACAATTGACGGGCAGCTTCACTCTGCCCCTCTAAATAATTTGTTTCCTCCGGTACAGATTCAGACACAGGAATCTGTTTCCCAGTCTTGACACCCGCATTAAAAACCTCGTTTATCTTTTGCAATAAATCTTCCGGATTCACCGGCTTAGATATATAATCTCTCGCACCGAGTTTCATCGCCTGAACAGCCGACGGGATAGCCGCGTAGCTCGTCATTACGATCAAAGGAACATTTACATTCCGATTGCTCACCCATTCCAACAAATCGATGCCGTCTCCATCAGGCAAACGTAAGTCGCAAAGCACCAAATCGACCGAACTTTCAATAAGAGTTTTTTTCGCTGCTGCAATTCCCGAAACAGATGCTACCGAAAATTTTTTCTTGGAAAGCCACGTCTGCAACATAACAGCAAATGTCGTATCGTCTTCTACAATGAGAATATGCTTCATAATTATTCCTCCTTTGCCAATACCAATTTAAGGCCTGTACGTATTTTCTCAGCACAGACCAACAATTTATCAAGATTTCGAGACAGCTCATCGGTCCACTTATGCGCACCTTCCTCTTCCAATCGAGACAACACCGGCAACATATCCGAAATTCTCAACATGGCGAAAATCGGTTGCCACTTATGAGCAATACGTGATACCACAATCCCATCGCGACGAGCCGCGGCCCCTTTCAACTCCTCTATCTGGCTATTTATCTCCTGAAAGAATGTCTCCAATATTTTCCGGCGAGCCTTCGCATCATCTTCGGCAAAAGCTGTAAGAGCCGCAAAATCATACGGAGCCTCTCCTCTTTCACCCTCATCTTCTATCTCACGGGGAGTTGCCTCTTCATTCCAAATCCCCGATAAACAAAAAGATAATTGCGCCAACGAAAAAGGCTTGTGTAAAATTCCCGAAAAACCTTCCGAAAGGAATTGGTCTGCATCGCTCCTCGCCGTAACCATTACAACCGGAAGCTTTCTCGCCAGAGCGATATGAGACTCCCTCAAAAATTTCAAAAAACTCACTCCGTCCATTTCCGGCATCTGCATATCGGTAAACAAAGCATCGAAATGCTCATGTTCCAGATAACCCAAAATCTCCTCGGCCTTCATGCAGGCAACCGATTCTATACCCAATTGTTTCAACTGATTCTCAAAAAGTGTCAATTGTAATTTATCGTCATCGAGCAATAGGCAACGTTTCCCCGAAAAAGCCTTCGTATCGCCGGTCTTCTCCGAGACTTCTTCCAATGGAATTTCCACGGTAAACGTACTGCCAACACCCTCCACACTGCGGACATCTATACGCCCGCCCATCAAATCGACGAGCTGTCGAGTAATAGCCAACCCCAATCCGAATCCCTCGACTCCCTGTGCCGAAGAAAGCCGTGTAAAAGCCTGAAATATATGTTCCAAATCATCTCGGGCTATTCCCCGTCCCGTATCGCTAACCGAAAAAACAAGATATCGAACACGCACAAACACATGAATCGTCACCGTACCCCGGGCTGTAAACTTCAAAGCATTGGACAACAAATTATCGACAATTTGCTTAATCCTTAACGGATCGCCCGAAAAATTGGCATCGGCCGATTTCTCAACTTTCAATACCAGATTCAGTTGTTTCTTATCCGCCACAGGTTGCATAGCAGATACTATTTTATCGAATAATACTTTGGGGCTGAAAGCAATATGATTTATATCCAATTTATGCGACTCCAAACGGTGAAAATCGAGCAAATCGCTTACCAGCGAAAGCAAATGATCCGATGAGGCCTTCATGTTTTGCAAATAGAACTTTTGCCGTTCGGTATTATCCAGCCTCATCATCAACTCCACATATCCGATAATAGAACCGAGCGGAGCCTTAAAATCGTGCGTTATCGTCAGCATCAACTTTTCCCGAGCCTCCAACAAATCTTCGGCTCGTCTCCGAGCTTCTTCCAATGCCCTACGAAAACGATCGTCCCTTAACCAACCTTTCCAAACCAATACCCCAAAAATAACCGCCAATAAAATAGCACCGGAAGCCACAGCGACCAAAGCTCTCATAGACTCCTGACGAATCTGTTCATTTCGTTCTTGTATCTTCTCCGATACAATAAGTTGATCTCGTTCAAAGCTATTCATCAGACGATTGATCTGACCGTTCAACCGTTGATTATCGTTTCTCAATCGCCACCGCTCCCGTTCGAGAGCCTGTTGAGACAACTCCCGGATCTCGTTATAACCACTTTCCATCGCTTTCAAATCGGCAGCCAACGAATCGCTCAACGCTCCTATACGTTTCGATTCTATCCGAATGCTATCTAACCGAGTAGGTGATTTTCCCGAAATAGCATCGGCTATTCGTCCGAACACATTTTTACGGCGGCGTTTCTCTATCAGCGAATCGCTCTGTCGAACCAATCTTTGCTGACGATTCTGAATAAGGATCAACGAATCTTGCTGTTTCATCATATCCTCTATTTTCCGGTTTTGCTTCTTGGCCACATCGATCATGGTTCCCATCAATCGCCGTATAACCGCATTTTTCCGATTCAGCAGACCGATAATACTATCGATTCGGGACAGCTGGACAGAGTCCGATGTAATACGACGTAACGAATCCACACATGTTACGGCATCATTCGTCACTCTCCTATATACCGGATAATCCGAAAACTGTCCCCAAACGAGCGATTGTCCCACCGTCTCCGCTCTATACAGAGCCGATAAAGCGGAAGACATCTCCTGACGTTTCAGCCTCATATCTGCCTCGACCGCTTTTATCGATACCAACAAATTTATCTCATGATACACAAACCACGAAGATGACAACAAAACGGCAATAAGCAACAGATATCCCCAAAGAGCTTTATTACGGGTCGATTTTCTGGAATAAGATGCCATAATTCATTATTTGGCGGTGAAGATAAAACATTTTCACAAAACCTATTCACACTCGTCCTTCAATTTTTTATGCAATTACGAGACTTACTCCTATTCTTCACGCTAATAATATAGCGAAAAAAAATACTCCGTGTACATGCTATCATATTTATCCGGTTCATGCTCCATTATATACGTGCTTCCACTCCAATCGGAATTCATGCACATCGCAATAATCTCCCGTGCGGGGAAACTGTCGACATCTTCTAATATCCCCTTTCTAAACATTACCTCCACAGTTTCCAACTCACCCGTACGAAGAGAAAAAACGAGCCACACACGTACGGATCCTCTCTCCAAAGGAAAATCTCGCAAATACTCCTCCCTAATCTGCTTCCTCAGCGCAAAGACACGGGTCTCTATCACCCTATCCCGATAATGAAACCAGTCCGGCGCAACAGCTTTCTGCTCTGGAAATATCCGAGGATAATTCAAAGGCCGAATCATAACATACGTTTCGTAATATTCGTACAGGAGCAAACTGTCCGCCGATACGTAACTGTTCAAGCACTCGTCTTTGCTCCCGGCTGCCGTGGAGAAAAAAAGCCCCACAGCACAGACGACAACCGAAAATATTCTTTTGAAATCCATGACACTAATATAACGGGAAAATATATCCGGTGTACATGTTATCATATTTATCCGGTTCATGCTCCATTATATATGTACTTCCACTCCAATCGGAATTCATGCACATCGCAATAATCTCCCGAATGGGGAAACTGTCGGTATCCTCTAATACCTCTCTTCGAAACATTAGCTCCACAGTTTCCAACTCACCCGTACGAAGAGAAAACATGAGCCACACACGTACGGATAGTCTCTCCAAAGGGAAATCTCGCAAATACTCCTCCCAGATTCGCTTCCTCAGCGCAAGAACACGAAGCTCTATCACCCTGTCCTGATAATGAAACCAGTCCGGCGCAACGGCCCTCTGTTCAGAGAATACCCGGGGATAGTTCAATGGGCTAACCCAAATATGAGATTCGTAATATTCATACAAAAGCAAACTGTCCGCCGATACGTAACTTTTCAAGCACCCGTCTTTGCTCTCGGCTGTCATGGAGAAAAAAATTCCCACAGCACAGACGACGACCGAAAATATTCTTTTCATTTCCATATTGAAATTTATATTATCGCCATAAAGTTTCGAACAATCTATTAGTCAAATATAGGAATTATTTTCTTAAATATTAAAAATATTCTTTCTTATTTTTCCAATGATAATACTTCAATAATTTCGGATCGAACTTGCGATTCGTCGACAACGTATCGCCGTGCACTTTTTCCGGATCCATCTCATCGACCCATCGGTAAAAAAAATCGAGATCTTCAATTCCTCCATTATTTATAGCACGGCCTAATTCGGTTGCATAATTCTTATTTCGAGACATTTTTAAACCTCCCTTGGCCTCATGATTGGCAAAATAATCCCAAAACATCTTAGCCTCCCCCTCTATTACCCGGCGATTGGCGGGATCTTGCATAGCCTCTGTCCCATAAAGCAAGTGCTGTGCCCGATGAATAACTTCTTCCAACACGGCTGATTTTTCAAATGACGAAAGACGAGACGGTATTTTTATATATCCCCCATTTTCAGTAAAATAGCTTGGATTTTTTACACTATCGTCTATAATGATCGGAACAGGACCTGCCGCCTCTATCATAGAAAACAGATGGTTAATTTTGGGATAGGCTCTTAAAGACTTCACGGTTTTGTCCAATTCCTGATATTTTTCTTCCGAAAGATTGGATCTCGACTTATCGTATAGTTGCTCGATTCCCTGTTTAGCCGGGGGTGCAACCTCGTTTCCCAAATCGAGCTCCCCGTTTCCACCATGAAAGATGGGATATCTATCCGAAACATTCCACAAAGAACCTATCGGTGTCATAAGCGTTCGTGTCTGCTTCTCGACAACTGGCTCTTCCCTACCGTTATCGACATCGAGCGACGGTTGAGCACTCCCTTCAACAGGTTCCGCACCATCTTCCATTTAGATTTCGGTTCAGTTTCCGATTGCGACACTCTGTCAGTGGTCCAATGAAACAGACTTTCTCGCGGTGTATCCATCGAAAAAAGTAAATTGTGGGGATTCACATTATCCTCAGACAAAAAATAGGGATCTTTTTTAGAGTCCACTCTCTCCGACATTTGTAGAGGGTCTATTAAATCGGAATCCATTCCGAAGGTAGAGGTATGAATCTCTTTATTTTCCCCGACAGGCCACTCTTCATCAGGCTCAGGATATACCAAACCAAATCGCTCGGTATCAAGAGGCTTCACTCCTTTCAACCGAGATAGTTCATTTTCTCTCGCCCAGCGTGTGGCATATTCTCCCGTCAACGTTTTGTACAAAATTTTAATTAGACCATTCATGATTATCCAGTTTTTCAGTGTAACATCAAATTTTCGTATTTCCATGAGCAAATGTAAACCGCCGACAAATAGATTTTTTGGCAGGATCATAAAAAGTCCGTTAAAAACAGAAAGAGAATACCCTGCATAGCAAGATATTCTCTTTCCTAAATAAACAATAAGACTTTATTAAAGTCGAATCAACTTTAAACAGTCGATATGGCAATCATTAGCGTCTTCCCGTCCATGCGACATATTAAAGTCATATCCCTTCCTCTCAGGATCGATAGAAAGCGACACCGTATGTTCTCCGGCATTCAACCCTCGAAGAACAATATAATTGGAATCCAACCATTGTTTCCAATCGCCTGTTGCTTCCAAAATGAATGTACCGGCGTCGTTTCCGTCCACTGCCACCGAACGTATGGCGCACCATGTACCATGCGGCCCGTGTCCGTTAGCTCCCCGAAGGGCTATGGCATAATCGCCGGCCTCGGGGACTTGTACCTGAAACTTCACATTGGCCGGGCGTGCAAACAAATCGATAACAAAGCCACTCCCCGAAAACCCTTTGTGAAGATTACAAACCGTTCCTGAATGAGAGCTCTGCTCCGCTTCACAAACCGATTGCCAGGTAGAATAAACAACCGCATTGGACATATCCGATGCAAATCCTTTTTCATCGACAGCATAAACCGAATAAAATCCATCGGGAGCCCCAATTAAATCGTAAGGAGAGGTTACCAGTTTATCCTCCTCAGAAAAATTGGAATGAAGGTAGTACTTCATATTTTCCTCTTCCTTCCAACTTAGAGTCGAACCATTCAATACCAAAACAGGTTCTACCGGCGACCAGCATTTCCCGGGTCCGGCCTTCACCAAATTTATTTTGCCTTTCGGTTCATCGATCATCATTTCTATCTCGATCGAATATTCCCCCTTACTATCGGCCGGAAGGACAAAAGGCAATGCTTGTTTCTCGCCATTGACTTTCAACGATTTCAGCCAATTTCCCTTTCCAGACACCTTTATATCTATCGTCGCATCGCGATAGCGGAAATCCGACAAAGAAAGCCAGCCGTTCACCATATCGGGTACAACAGGATTAAATGCGATTCCTCGTTCCGTCAAATTCATGCCGAACAAAACTCTATACACCAAACTGATATAGGAAGAAACTGACCACAGTTGCCTATCCGAGTTCAAAGCTGTACCCCGATCATATCCGGTGTCGTAAGTCATATTCTCCTTATGTGTCAGGAAAAGAGCCGAAGCTCTCGTTAAAGAAGCCGCCATGTGTTCTACGGCCGATATATTGCCCACCTGACGAGCCGCATACATATACGGTGTTTGCCAAACCGGCCAAACACTTTTATTGTGGTATGCAAAATCGTCGGGAATAGAAGGATAAAGAACAGCAGCCCCGTATGGATATAGCGGGAAATTACCGACCATACGGCGAATTTGCTCATCGGTGCTCGCTCCCAAAACAGCACACAGTCCGTTCGACATGACACCGACCCGTTCCGAAGCCTTATACCCCGAAATTTCGGGATACAAGTAACACTCGTATAAACCTTTGTCTTCGTTCCAGAAATGTTTGTTTATCGAATCCTTCAACACATTCACACTTCCATCTGTTTTGTGAAGAACTGGCTTGGTAAACCAATGCCGACGAGTTTCTATAAACTCACATTCATGCAAACCGGTATGTTCTTCAATCCAACCGTCTCCTTCGGCCACTTTATCTATCTTATTATAAATTTCACGGCGAACCCACGGCTCCGTACGATTCCATTGGATCACATGTTTGCCATGCCCGATATTGATAGGTCGGGGACGGCCGTCCAATCCCAAACGCCCCCAATCCCACAACTTGAAGGTGAAAATATAAGGAGTAGCACTGATTTCGAGAACCATACTGTTGCGCCCCGAACAATGGACAGTACCCGCAGGTATAAGTACATGGTCGTGCTTTTTCACGGGATAATTCCCGACATACTTTTCTGCCTCAAAATGCCCTGTATGTTGTGCTTCGGTCAAGGCATTTATCATCTCCTCCGGTACGATACCTTCCTTCACTCCCAAATAAACCGAAGCATCTTCTTCGGCATCAAGAATGTAATAGCTCTCGTCTTGGGTATAATGCATACCGAACTTTTCTTGTATATATTGTGTCAGCGGGTGCACCTGTAAGCTCAAATTACCGCCGTCCATCGTATCCAAGAAGTCGAACCGAATAGGGAACTCGTCCCCGAAACGTCCGTAAACCGGGTTACCCAACAACTCACGCGGATAAGAAAATACCAAATCGATAGACGGTATTTCGAAACGTACTTCTCCGAAACCCAAATACAAACTATTCTCCTCAGGAACACAATCGAAACACCATGCAAAATTGGGAGTTACACGATCCAAATCGCATATCTCCTTCATCCATTGACCGCCCCACGGACCCGGATCGAAAAACGGAACTACTCGAAAAGGAGATTTCGAAGCCTTTTTCAAACCAGCATCCACGATTGCCGCTGTCGCCATCTTAGGATCGCCCATCACATTCGTATCCAAGACATAATCCCATTTGTTCATCAACGTTTTCTTAAAACGATCGCAAATGCGCCAATCTACGAAAAAGCCTCTTTTATATTGCAACGAAGCCCGTTCCATGCGATTATCCACACCGACATTCGAAATTTCGTTTCTCCGAAAACGCATCTGTATTTCCCAACGAGCCATATCGGCATATACCAATACATCGCTTTCGGGCATCTCGTAAGCAGCCCCTACGCCATATACGATTACAACACCGGCAGATACACCGCCAACCTTTTCATGCAACTCGGCAATCTTCTTTTCATCGAAATAACAATCCATATGATAGCGAGTCATATAACCGAAAATCTCATCATCGGTTATATCGGACTTCAAAAACGAATTGATCTCTTCCGAAGTTTTCATGGCCGAAGAAGCGTCCAACCATAATGTATGGGGAAGTTGTCCCTTCAACGCCGATTTTACCTCCTCGTCATAAACACCCTGATAACATTCGACAACCAATACCTTCACCGGTTTATGAACGTTTCCCAACGACTTGTTCAACTGCGATACAATTTCCGGCCAACCTCGCCAACAAACATTTTCAGATGTTTCCGATACTTGTACGACCGGATACTTATCATAATTAGATTTATAATTTGAATACTTTTTCATTTCTTCTCCTCTTTACACTTGTCAAATAATAATTCAATCCCAATAAAGCGGCATTGTCTCCTAATTCGGAAAGCACAATATGCACCCGGTCGATAGGAGTCCAAGCTCGATCCTCGACCCACTTATTGATATAAGGCAAAATAATATCCGCACTTCTCATGATTCCGCCGCCCAGAACAACCACCTCAGGGTCATAAGCATGAATGTAAGAGACAATGGCTGCTGCCCACACATTCATACACTCTTCACAAATAATAATAGCATTCTCATCGCCTTGTCTCATTAAACCGAACAGTTGTTTAAAATCCATATCGGATGCCGCAATCTTAAAATCTGGCGATACACGTTCGTTAGACCGAATAATATCCGGCAAGAAAAATGAAGAAGCCATAGCCTCTACACAACCTATATTTCCACAGCTGCAACGTCTTCCACGATAATCGACAACCATGAGCCCTCCTAAGGAACCAGCTTGATGATGATGACCCACCAACGGTTTGCTATCTAATATAACACCGGTTCCTATTCCTGTACCGAGAGTCATCATTACCACATTTCCCGTACCTTTCGCTGCACCGTAGAGCCACTCTCCGATGACAGCAAGACGGGCATCGTTTTCCAATACGAAAGGAACGCCCCAACGACTATCGGCCCAATGACAGAGATCGATATCACAAGCATCATCATACTTGTCGTTGGTAGAAATCACTCTGCATTCGACAGGATTCACCATACCCGGAAACGCCAATCCGATAGATGCCAAATCCGTCGAAGATATTCCTTCCTCAGACAACAATGAATCAATCGCATGCTCCATCTTGGGAAGCATGTGAGATAAACCCTTCACCGAATCCGAAGAGATTGTGGTAAACCGAACAATCTCAGAATCCAATATCAAACCTATCTTTATGATAGTTCCTCCCAAATCTATTGCGACGCTATAATTTCCCCCCATAACTTTATACTCCTATCAATTGAGGCTTCCCATCGACCTCCAACAATCTGGCTGCAAAGCCATGATCGGCAATTTCCCGATAATTATGCCCTGCATCAGACGGCCAACAAGCTGCAAAAGAAAATAAAGTATTTCCCGTATTTGCCATACGGTGAGCCACACCACCCGGTATATAATGTAGGCTCCCGGGAAAAATCCGTTCGGTCCACACTCGACGCAACTGGTCCATCAAAATCAACATACCCTCTCCTTCAAGCCCCCAATAAAATTCCGCCCGATCGATATTCGCATGGAAATGTCCCTTAGTCATGAAGTACTCGTTTCCCACTTTTCCCGGATGCAAATAAGTAATCCCGAAATATAATCCGCCGGGAGTACCCTCCTGTTCCGGTAAAAAACTACTCACCTCATAAGCCGGCATATTCTGCGGCATACGAGAAAAAGCATCGACATCGGCAAAAATACCACGCAAATCACCCAGAGTACGGCTCACATTCTCGACTCTCTCTCCCAATAATCGGTTCCCCGTAAAGAATAATCGGGGAAATACAATTTCC
>ERZ824600.4674-NODE-4674-length-11809-cov-3.642505_pt1 | contig 11809 bp, 8 predicted proteins | sample MGYA00519933_ERZ824600 | MGnify/ENA primary metagenome ERZ824600 (study PRJEB31778, sample SAMEA3449178) | human gut metagenome | biome: human gut; feature: human-associated habitat; material: faeces | place: United Kingdom | collected 2010/2012 ... | reverse complement strand
CTTTTTCTGAATAAACGCGGTGCCCCATTTCGTTTCGCGGGATATTCAAGTGAAGTTCCTCTTCCCAAAAGCGCAGAACGTGAGAGCCTACGTGAAGTTTTTTTGCTGCTTCCGAAATGGTATATTGTTTTGCTTCCATGTAGATAACCTCCTGTTTTATTTTTTTTTATTATAGCATGGGAAAAATGTCGATTGATTGGACATGCATTAAATGTAAAAAAACAGTGTGACACAGGACGACAAAAAACAAGAAGAATCGGAGCCAAGGCCCCGATTCGACAGAGAAAATGGAATTTATTCGTCGTGATATTCCAAATTTGCAAATTTTGTGTACTGGTTCAACCACTTAAGTTCGACGGTACAGGTTGGACCATTACGCTGCTTACCAATAATAATCTCGGTGATTCCCTTTTTGGTAGAAGCGTCTTTTGTGTAATATTCATCGCGGTACAAAAACATAACAATGTCCGCATCCTGCTCTATTGCGCCGGAATCGCGAAGGTCGGAAAGCATCGGCTGCCTGTCCTTGCGGTTTTCGGATTGACGCGCAAGCTGCGAGCAGAGTATCACCGGGATCCCGAATTCCTTTGCCATAAGCTTGAGCGAACGCGTAATACCGGCTATTTCCTGAACCCGGTTGTCGTTCGCCACATCGGGTGCCATAAGCTGCAGGTAGTCGACGACGACCAGCCCGATATTATCAAGCCTTCTCAGCTTTGATTTCATGGCTGTCGGGGTGGTATTCGTGCTCGGATCTATATATATGTTTGTTTCGGAAAGCACGCTTGCCGCTTCCGCAAGATGCCTCCAATCGTCATCCGTGAGCCGGCCGGAACGCATCGAGGAGCTGTCGATGAGCGCTTCGCTCGAAAGCATACGGGAAACAAGCTGCTCCGACGACATTTCAAGCGAAAAGATCGCCACGTTCTTCCGGGTGGATTTTGCAACATTCGTCGCGACATTCATACAAAAGCTGGTTTTGCCCATACCCGGTCTTCCGCCGACTACGACAAGATCGCCTGCCCCCATTCCGACAAGCACCCTGTCCAGTGAATCGAATTTTGTGGGTGTACCGGACAGAGCTTCCGGGTTATCCTTCAACATTTTCAGCGTATTATAATGCTGAACTATTACATCCCTGATATTGTCAAAGCCATCGCTGTATTTATCCTGTGAAATGGAATATATCCGCTGCTCCGCATAGTTTACCGCATCCGAAACGGCGCCGCGTTCGCTGTATGCGAGATCGGAAATATCGCGGGAGGCATCAATCAACGCACGCAAAAGGGATTTATCCTTGACTATGCCGACATATTGCTCGACATTTACGGAATTGACGGCAAAATCGGCAAGCAGCTTAATATATTTTGCGGCATCGCCTTCCGTATATGTGCCGAGCTTTGTAAGCGCATCAATGAGCGTAACGGGGTCGATCGGCTTGTTTTCGTTGAACATTTCGCGCATTGCGGCGAATATGCTTTTGTGCTGTTCGAGATAAAAATCCTCGTCTTTCAGCGAAGCTATATCCGCAAAGCGTTCGGAATCAACGATGACCGTGCCGAGCAAGGCCTGCTCCGCCTCCAGGGAATACGGCATTCTTTTTATCGCCGTGCTGCTGTCAAGTTCCGCCATTGTAAATGCTCCCGAAAAATTTGATCATGCCTCCACGATAAGCTTCAGCTCTGCGGAAATCCCCTGAAAGAGCTTGATCCTGACGGTATATTCGCCGGTTGTTTTTATCGTGTCGGAAATGGTGATAAGACGCTTGTCGATATCGAGCCCCAGTTCGGATCCGATCTTTTCGCTTACATCCTTTGCCGTAACGGCGCCGTAAAGCCTGCCGTCGGCACCGCCTGTTGTTTTGAACCGTATCGATTTGCCGGAAAGGAACGCCCTGGTTTCCTCGGCTTTTCTCTTTTCTTCGGCAAGATGGAAAGCTTCGCTTTCCTTCTGTATTTCTATCTGCTTTATTGATCCGGCATCCGCTTCCTTTGCGAGCTTGCGCGGGAGAAGAAAGTTGCGCGCGTATCCGTCGGAAGCGTTGATAAGATCGCCCTTTTTGCCCTGACCTTTAACATCCTGTAATAAAATGACCTTCATGATTGACCTCCTAAGAGTTGCTGATATATTCGTCTATTGCTTTTTTGAGTATCGCTTCCGCTTCGCCGATATCAAAGACCGGCACGCCGGGCGAATCCCCGTCGAGCCTGCGGATCAAAGCGCCCGCAGACTGAAAGTGCCCGCCGCCGCCAAGCATTTTGGCGATATTGATAACATTTATGCTGCCGTCGCTTCTGGCGGAAAGATTTACACCGTTATCAAGCGTATAGAGCACGAACGATGCCGATATCCCGTCGATCTCGATAAGCCTGTCGGCAGCCTTGGAAGCGGTGACCTTGTTTTGCGGATCGGTGCCGTAATCATAAGCCGAAATGGCGAATCTTTCTTTGTATACCTCGAATCGCTCCTCAATCTTTGTAACGGCACGGAACTGTGCGATATCCGATTTAAAGAAATTCTTTGCCTTACCGGCTTCCGCACCTGCATTGCGCAGAAAGCTGCACGCCGAATAGGTTCTGGTGCCGGTATCGCGGGAAAAGTATTGAGTATCAAGAAGGATCCCCGCAAGAAGGACCTGCGCTTCCTCGGGCCGCAGCACGCCGGGTTTGAGCGAAAGCTCGAGTATTTCGCAGACGAGCTCGGAAGCGCTTGAAGCCGTCGGATCGATATTGCTCGGCTGAACGACCTGTTCGCCGAGCGTTTCCTTTATCGCATGGTGATCGATAACGACAACACGGCTGGCGTTATCGTAAACACCGCGTGCGGCAAAAAGCTCCGGATTGGAAACGTCGGTAATGATAACGAGTGTATCGGGTGTCAGAAGCTCCTGCGCGTATACTTCATCGACAAAAACGTTTTCATATTCCGGAAATCCGGTAAGAGTGGCAAGAAGCCCGGAAATATTGGAATCGTTTACATCGGCAACAATGGAATACGGTTTGCCGAAGGAATATACGAGCTTGGAAATACCGATGTTGGATGCGATCGAATCGAAATCCGGCCTTTGATGCCCCATTATGATAACATTGCTCGACTTCGGGATAAGATCGAACAGCAGATCGCGGCAGAGCCGGGAACGGATTTTTGTCTGCCTCTGCACCGCCTTTGTGCGGCCGCCGTAGCTGTCCTCGCCGTCGGGGGTACGGACAACGGCAAGCGCGCCGCCGCGTTGGAGCGCCGAACGAAGCGCCGATTGAGCCGATTCACGTTTTTCGAGCAATGTGCCCTCTCCTGCCGAAACGCCGATAGAAATGGTTATCGGAACAGGGGATTCGCCGAGCGAGCTTTCCACCACCCGATCGATAATATCGAAGCGGCTGTTGATCATATCGGAAAGAAAACGGTTTTCGAACTGCATTACATACTTGTCGCGATCGTATTCGATGAGCATTGCGTTGTAGCCGTTTGCCCATTCTGTAAGCAGCTTGTTGACGGTAGCGGAGCCGAAACGCCGGTTTTCCTGTATTTCCTGCGTGACTTCGTTTGTATTATCAATGACTATATATGCGATGCGGATCGCCCCGTCATCGAGCATTTTTTGCAGCTCCGTGACCGATCTTCGGTCGTACCATATAGTACCGAAAAGCCTTTGACCGCCGAAATCAAGCGGAAATGCCCGGACCGAGAACGGGCCGGCGGCTGTTTCGACATCGATGCATCCGCCGGTACTGCCGCAGGCGGCTGAAAGGTTTGCATAGGAAACGGCACCGCCGAAAAGCTTGCCCGCGCCGGAGGTTATGTGGTGATTACTCACATCCGGGAGCGAATCAAAGCCGACGTTGCTCCAGATAATGCGGTTTGTTTCGTTTACTACCATGACCGGCGAATCGATCTCGCCTACAAAAGATGAAAGCATTTGCTGGATCCCGGCGCTTTCGAGCCCGATGCGTGAGCGTATCCTGCGCCGTAGCGCAAAGAAGACGACTCCGCCGTAAACAAGCGAGGCGCACAAAACAACGGCAGCGGCTGTCTGATTTATAAACAGCAAAACCGTTGCCGCGGCGATAAGCAGCAGCAGCGCAAGCAGCATTGAAATATACCGCAGTGGAAGTTTGCTTTTGTTATTCATTCCCTTCGCCTCCCTTTATCACATCATTATACTATCATATCGCGGTTTTGTCAATCAAGAAGTGTCTGCTGCGTGATCTCCGGATCGATATCCTCGAACAGAACGCCTGCTGCAGGCAGCTTGGATTTACGGTACCGCGATTCTTTTACAAGATGCCTTGTTTCCGGATCGTAAACCGTCACGGCATCTATATGCCTGCCCTTTTTGAGCGTAAATACGGTGCTGCCGTATGAGGTGCGCGTCGATTTTTCGATTATCTGTTTTTCGGCGATAAGCAGCGCGCGTCCGTCGTCGGAATGCATAAGATATTCGCGTTCGCCCCCTGCGGGAAACACCGCGACAGCCGGACTGCCCGAATAAAAGGCACCGGTGAGCTTTTTGCGGTTTGTTTTTGTTCGGTAACATTCGAGCGGAACGGAAACCGCCTTTCCGTTTTCGAAGAATAAAACCGCTCTTCCGCCGTAATCGTTCAGAACGATGGCGGAAACAACCTTTTCGTCCGTGTTCATTTTGAGCTTTGCGGGGACATAATCGCCCAAAGCGCTCGCCTTTGTATCATCGAAATCGTTCAGGCGGGATTTATACACCTGAGCTTCGGAGGTGAAGAAGAGTATCTCATCCGAATTGCTGCATTCGAATCGGGAACGCAGGCTGTCGTTTTCCTTGAATTTCTGGATATCGTTGCCGCGCAGCGAAGCGAGAGTGCACTTTTTGAAATATCCCTCCGCGCTGAGAAATGCAACGCACGGATAATCCGGCACTTCTTCGATCGGCTCGGCAAGCTCGATATTGTCGCGCTCGATGATATATGTCTTTCGCGGTTTGCCGTATTTTTCGGCAATATCGGCAAGCTGCTTTACTATGCGTGTCTTTATCCTGCGTTCACTTGAAATGAGCAGCTTCAGCTCCTCGATCTCCTTTTCCAGCTTTTCGATCTCCTCAACACGCTTGATAATATGCTGGCGGTTGAGATTTCTGAGCTTTATATCGGCGACGAATTCCGCCTGCACTTCATCAATGGAAAAGCCCTTCATCAGGTTTGGGACAACGTCATCCTCGTTTTCGGTACCGCGAATAATGGCTATTGCCTTGTCGATATCCAGGAGTATCGAGCGAAGACCGTAAAGCAGGTGCAGCTTGTCGCTTTTCTTGCCGAGCTCGAAAACATATGTCCTTCGGAGGCATTCCACGCGAAAAGCGCACCATTCCTCGATAATGGATTTTATGCCCATTGTCTGCGGAACGCTGCCCACGAGAATATTGAAATTACACTTGAAATCATCCTCGAGCTCGGTCGATCTGAAAAGCTTTTGCATGAGCCTTTCCGGATCCACGCCGCGTTTGAGGTCGATAGCCATCTTGAATCCGTTTATGTCTATCTCGTCGCGAACATCAGAAATATCCTTCAGCTTGCCCTCCTTGACGAGTGAAACGATGGAATCCCTGATCTTTTCGAGCGTTGTCGTATACGGTATCTGCAATACCTCGATACGGTTCGCGGCACGATCGTAAGTATATTTCGCCCGGACCTTTATGCTTCCCTTGCCGGTTTCGTATATCTCGCGCAGCTTTGCTTTATCGTATATCAGCAGCCCGCCCGTAGAGAAATCCGGAGCTTTGAGTATTTCCATTATTTCGTCCGTGGTGATGTTTTCGTTACGAAGGTACGCCGCGGTGACATCGCACACCTCACGGAGGTTGAAGGAGCATATATTGCTTGCCATGCCGACGGCTATACCGGAATTCGGATTAACAAGTATATTCGGAAAGCTCGTGGGCAGAACCACCGGTTCCTTTACGGTGCTGTCGTAATTATCGACAAAATCCACGGCATCGCAATCGATCCCGGAAAATATCTCCTCGCTGAATTTCGCCAGCTTGCATTCGGTATAACGCGACGCGGCATAAGCCATTTCGGAATACTGCTTGCCGAAGCTGCCCTTGGATTCGATAAACGGGTGGAGAAGGCATTCCTTACCGGTTGTAAGACGTACAAGCGTTTCGTATATCGCGGAATCGCCGTGCGGGTTCAGAACCATCGTCTGCCCGACCACCTTTGCGCTTTTCTGCGTTGTCCCGGTGAGCAGCCCCATTTTATACATCGTGTAAAGCAGCTTTCTGTGAGCCGGCTTAAAGCCGTCTATTTCGGGTATCGCACGGGAAACGATAACGCTCATGGCATAGGGCATATAATTCGTTTCGAGCACGTTTGTTATGGAAATATCTATCGGTTCGGCAACGATCTCCGGTTCCTGCACGATCTGTTTCTTTTTCGCCATAATCACACCTCATCAATAATCCGCAAGATCGATATATTTCGCACCGTTCTGCGCAATAAAATCCTTTCTGCCGGATATATTATCGCCGAGCAGAACATCGAACATTTCGTAGGTTTTTGCCTCGTCATCCGGAGATATTCTTATGAGCCTGCGCGTCGCGGGCTTCATTGTCGTATAGGACATCATCTGCGGATCGTTTTCGCCCAGGCCCTTCGAGCGCTTTATCGTGTATTTGCGCTTGCCGACATTATTTGCGAGAATACCCGCCTTTTCGGCTTCGTTGTATGCAAAATAGGTTTCCTTTTCGCAATTTATCTCGTAAAGCGGCGTTTCGGCGATATATATCCTGCCCTCTGCGATAAGCGTGGGAAGCAGGCGGTAGAACATTGTAAGGATAAGCGTGCGGATCTGATAACCGTCCTCGTCCGCATCGGTGCATATTATGACCTTATCCCAGCGCAGAGCGTTTATATCGAATGACGAAACGCCCTTTGCTTTCATCTGCTTTGCCTCCACCCCGCATCCGATGACCTTGATCAGATCTATGATAATATCGCTTTTCATTATCTTATCGAAGCTGGCTTTAAGGCAATTGAGCGTTTTTCCGCGCACGGGGATTATCGCCTGAAATTCCGCATCCCGCGCAAGCTTGCAGCTCGTAAGAGCCGAATCGCCCTCTACAATGTAAAGCTCGCATTTTTCGGGATCGCGCAGCCTGCACGCAACAAACTTATCCACACTATTGGTGATATCAAGCGTTGTCGTGAGCTTTTTCTTTGCCGTCGTGCGCATATTTTCCGCCGATTCACGCGCGCGCTTGTTTATAAGCACCTGTGCGACGATCTTGTCCGCCGCCTCAGGGTTTTCGGCAAAGAAAACTTCGAGCGAATGGTAGAAGAAATCCGTCATCGCTTCGGTGATAAAGGTATTGTTTATTGCTTTTTTGGTCTGGTTTTCGTAGGAAGCCTGCGTGGAAAAGGAGTTGACGACAAGGACAAGCGAATCCTCTATATCCTGGAAGGTTATGCGGGATTCGTTCTTGTTGTATTTGCCGTTGTTTTTGGCATAGGAATCTATCGCGCGGGTAAACGCGCTCCTTGTAGCCTTGTCCGGCGAGCCGCCGTATTCAAGAAACGATGAATTGTGATAGAACTCTTTCAGGTTGACTGCATTGGAAAAGCAGAACGCAAACTGCATTTTGACCTTGTATTCCGCCCTGTCGGAGCTGTCGCGCCCCGTGCGCTCGCTCGTAAATTCGCCGATCGGGGATATTGCCTCATCACCGACGATTTCCCTGATGTAATCAACAATACCGTTTTCGTAACGGAATTCCTCGGTTTCGAAGCTGCCGTCGGCTTTCTGCCATTTAAGCACGAGCTTCAGCCCCGCATTTGCGACCGCCTGCTTTTTCATCACGCCCGAAAAATACTCACGCGGGATGGCAATATCGGTGAAAACCTTTTTATCGCTCTTCCAGCGAACGACGGTGCCGGTGCGGTTCTTTGTCCAGGGCTCCTTTACCAGCTTGCCGACAGGTTCGCCCGAACGGAAGGATATGCTGTATTTCGTACCGCGCTGATAGGACGTGACTTCCATGAATTCGGAAGCATACTGTGTTGCACAGGCACCAAGACCGTTTGTGCCGAGAGAGTATTCGTATGCGCCGTCGGAGCCGTTATTGTACTTCCCGCCGGCATAAAGCTCGCAGTAGACAAGCTCCCAATTGTACTTCTGCTCTTTTTCGTTCCAATCGAGCGGAACGCCTCTGCCGAAATCCTCCACCTCCATTGTGTGATCGTTATAGACCGTCACGTTTATCTTCGCACCGTAGCCCGAACGCGCCTCATCAATGGAATTGCTGAGTATTTCGAAGAAAGAATGCTCGCACCCCTCGATCCCGTCGGAACCGAAAATCACAGCCGGCTTCTTACGGACACGATCCGCACCTTTCAGCGAGGATATCGTCTGATCGTTATATTCGGGAGTTTTCTTTGCCATTTTGACCATCCTTTCTTTTGAACCGTTATTTCCGCGGAAATCAGTATCAGATAACCTCGGCGAGCCGCCTGATGCCTTCTGTGATCTGCTCGTCCGAGGGCATGGAGTAATTAAGCCGCACCGAAGGTGAAGCACCGCCCTGAACGGGATTGAAGGTTGTCCCGGAAACGACGGCGACCTTGTTTGCTATTGCCCTGCGTGCGATTTCGTTCCCGTCCGCGCCGGGAACGGTGAGCCATATGAAAAGCCCGCCGTTCGGCCTTGTGAAATCCGCCTTCCCGCCGAAATTACGTTCGAGCTCGGAAAGCATGAGCAAGCATTTTCCGCGGTAAAGCTTGCGTATCCCCGCAATGTGCGCATCGATATCAAAACGATTCATGTATTCCGAAACTATCATTTGGAAAAGCTGATTGGTGTGAACATCGTTCACCTGCTTCACGACGACCATTTTCCGGATAAGCTCTTCATTGCCGCACACGAATCCGATACGCATACCGGCGGAAAGTATCTTTGAAAAGGAGGAGCAGTAAAGCACTCTGCCCTCGGTATCAAGGCTCTTTATCGTGGGCACATCGTTACCGGAGAAGCGCAGCTCTCCGTATGGGTCGTCCTCGAGTATAACGGCATTGTATTTCGACGCGAGCCCGAGTATCGCCTTGCGCTTTTCGAGCGAGGTGGTTATCCCCGACGGGTTCTGGAACGTTGGTATAACATATATCAGCTTGACATTTTTATTGGTTTTAAGGGCATTTTCAAGCGCTTCAATGTTCATTCCGTCCGGTTCGAGATCGACACCGACAAGGTTTGCATTATAGGAACGGAAGGAATTGAGCGCACCGATAAAGCTCGGGTTTTCGCAAATGACGGTGTCGCCCTCGTTAAGAAGCACCCTCGCACAGAGGTCTATTCCCTGCTGTCCGCCGGATGTGACGATTATATCATCGCCTTCACCGCCCACGGAAAACCGCTTTGCCGCCCTCGCTCGGAGCTGCTCTCTCAGCGGAGCATAGCCCTCGGTTATACCGTATTGAAGCGCGAGTGCCGGCTTTTGTGTGAGTATATCATCCGCGATCGCGCGTATTTCGTCCGCCGGGAAGGAAAGCGGCGAAGGATTACCCGCCGCAAACGAAATAACGGTCGGATCCGTAAGCGATTTGAATATTTCTCTGATGGCGGAAGGCTTCATTCCGCACACTCTTTCTGCAAAGCTGAATTCCATCGTATCACTCCAAAACATCAATATCTTGTATTATAGCATATCGGCAATACTATTTCAACACAAAATTTCTCGGAAAAACCATTTACAACGGGCTGAATTTGTTATATAATGGCTTGAATACAAAAGACAAGGTGGTAGAATGTATGAAAAACGAGATCTTAGTCGAAACCTCGGCTCGCCATGTCCATGTCACGGCAGAGGATATGGAAAAGCTTCTCGGCAAGGGCAACACCCTCACCGTGAAAAAAATGCTTTCGCAGCCCGGCCAGTTTGCCAGCAACGAACGCATTACCATTGTAGGACCGAAAAATTCGATATCTAACGTTCTTATTCTCGGCCCCGTAAGAAAAGCGACACAGGTCGAAGTCTCGCTCACCGATGCGAGAACGCTCGGAATTGCCGCTCCCGTGCGGGAATCCGGCGATATTGACGGAACCCCCGGCTGCAAGCTTGTCGGCCCTGCGGGCGAAGTGGAGATCGAACGCGGCGTTATTGCCGCAAAGCGCCATATTCACCTCGACACCGCATCTGCGGCGGAGCTAGGCGTGAAGGACAAGCAGATTGTCAAAACAAAGCTCTGCACGGGCGAACGCGCGCTTATTTTTGATGAAGTCGTTATCCGCGTGAGCGATAATTTCGCTCCCGCAATGCACATTGATACCGACGAATCCAACGCCGCAGGCTGCTCCGGCGAGGTTTATGCTGAAATAATCAAATAACGAAAGGAATAAACTATGCTTAATTATTCAAAAGAAGTCGATTCCATGTGCTGCATAGCCAAGGGATGCGATCACGGTCCCGCTCCCATTCCCGAAGAGGGCAAGTGGGTTCAGGCAAAGCAGATAGCCGACATTTCCGGCTACACCCACGGCGTGGGGTGGTGCGCTCCCCAGCAGGGTGCGTGCAAGCTCTCGCTTAATGTCAAGGACGGCGTTATCGAGGAAGCCCTCGTGGAAACCATCGGCTGCTCCGGTATGACTCACTCTGCCGCAATGGCATCCGAGATACTCCCCGGCAAAACGATCCTTGAAGCGCTCAACACCGACCTTGTCTGCGATGCCATAAACACCGCAATGCGCGAGCTCTTCCTTCAGATCGTATACGGCAGAACGCAGTCCGCGTTTTCCGAGGGCGGTCTTGTCATCGGCGCCGGCATGGAGGATCTCGGTAAAGGTCAGCGCTCCATGGTAGGCACCATGTACGGCACAAGAGCAAAGGGTGTCAGGTACCTCGAAATGACAGAGGGTTACTGCACCAGAATGGGTCTTGACGAAAACAACGAAGTTATCGGCTACGAATTCGTTTCGCTCGGAAAGATGACCGACTTTATCAAAAAGGGCATGGAGCCCAACGAAGCTTACGAAAAATCCAAGGGTACTTACGGCCGTTTCGCCGATGCCGTCAAGTATATCGACCCGAGAAAAGAATAAGGAGGTATTGAAATGGCTAATTTTGAAGGTTACGAAAGACGCGAGGCAAAGATACTCGGCGTCCTTAAAGAATACGGTATCTCCTCGATCGACGAATGCCGCGATATCACCCTCGCAAAGGGTATAGATGTCGAAAACATCGTCCGCTCCACACAGCCTATCTGCTTTGAAAACGCCGTATGGGCTTACACCGTCGGCTGCGCGATAGCCATCAAATCAGGCTGCGTAAAGGCCGCCGATGCGGCTGCCGCGATCGGTATCGGACTTCAGTCCTTCTGCATTCCCGGCTCCGTTGCCGAAAACCGCAAGGTCGGTCTCGGCCACGGCAACCTCGGCAAGAGGCTCCTTTCCGAAGAAACGAGCTGCTTCTGCTTCCTCGCCGGCCACGAATCCTTTGCCGCCGCAGAAGGCGCCATCAAGATCGCGCTGAACGCAAACAAGGTTCGCGTAAAGCCGCTTCGCGTTATACTCAACGGTCTCGGCAAGGACGCAGCTTATATCATTTCCAGAATCAACGGTTTCACCTATGTCAAAACCGAATTCGATCCTTATTCCGAAACCGTCAAGATAGTTTCCGAAAAGGCATTCTCCAACGGTCCACGTGCGGATGTTCGCTGCTACGGCGCGGATAACGTTCCGGAAGGCGTTGCCATCATGAAGCTCGAAAACGTGGGCGTTTCCATCACCGGCAACTCCACCAACCCGACCCGCTTCCAGCACCCCGTTGCCGGCACCTACAAGAAGTGGTGTGTCG
>ERZ824600.4673-NODE-4673-length-11811-cov-2.811841_pt1 | contig 11811 bp, 10 predicted proteins | sample MGYA00519933_ERZ824600 | MGnify/ENA primary metagenome ERZ824600 (study PRJEB31778, sample SAMEA3449178) | human gut metagenome | biome: human gut; feature: human-associated habitat; material: faeces | place: United Kingdom | collected 2010/2012 ... | reverse complement strand
AAGTCTGTCCGCTGGCGAAGGTGATGCGCCGTGAATTGAAAAAACGCCGGGTGAAAAAATTAAAAGTGGTTTATTCGGACGAACTTCCAACGCGACCGATTGAAGATATGAGCATCAGCTGCCGGACACACTGCATCTGTCCGCCGGGGGCAAAACATAAATGCACCGAGCGGCGTGATATCCCGGGAAGTGTCGCCTTTGTGCCATCGGTAGCGGGTCTTATCATCGCCGGAGAAGTTGTGAAAGACTTATGTACAATTTAGCATTGTGAAATCGAAGAAAATTGTGTATAATAGGAAACAGATAGAATGTTTTCGTGGTACCAGCAGGAGAATGTGAGGAACGGAGGAAGGATATGATCGACAATAAAAAGGTTCTTGCGATTATCCCTGCCCGCGGGGGAAGCAAGGGGATTCCGAGAAAAAATGTAAAAGCGATATCAGGAAAGCCGATGATCCAATATACGATTGAAGCGGCGAAAGACTGCGAATATATTGATAAAGTGATTGTTTCTACCGAAGACGAAGAAATCGCAGATATTTCTATGCGTGCAGGAGCGATCGTTCCTTTCTCGCGCCCGGAAGAACTGGCTACAGACGAGGCCAAGATAATCGATGTCGTTATGCATGCAGTCGAATTTTATGAGCGCAAAGCGGAACATTTTGACATTATTGTCCTTCTTCAGCCGACAAGTCCGCTGCGAAATGCGGAAGACGTGACAAAGGCTTTGGAATATTTTATCCGAAAAGAGCAGAAATCGCTGGTAAGCGTCTCGGAAGTATCGGAGTCACCGATTTTTATGCGTTCCTTTAACAAAGAAAATGAATTGGAAAAAATTGTATCTGAAGACGACGATGTGCGCGGTCAGGACATGAAGAGATATTATCGCATTAATGGGGCGATTTATATAAACAAAGCTTCGGAATTAAATCCGCAGACCAGTTTCAATGACAATCAAATGGGGTATGTGCTTACGAAAGAGCATGGGATTGATGTCGATGAGCCACAGGATCTGGTTGTGGCGGAATACTATCTGTCACAGGCATGCGACGGAGAATTTTTATCTTTTATTGTTTACTAATTCGTAGGGAGTGCCGATATATAATGTAAGAATTATCGCAGTGAAAGGGGCGAAAAAGGATGCAGAACGGAAAATCAAAAAAGAAATATTATGGGATTGTGGGGGCAGTGACGTTCGCTGCTCTTTTTTCCATTTTTATAAACGAAGCATCGAGCGAAGCTAAAAAGAAAATTCAGCCGAAAAAGATCACGGCAGAGGCTTCGGTTCAAATGACAAAAGGGGAGAAAGAGACACTTTCTTATCAGGTAAGACCGAAGAAAACGACAAATAAAAAAGTGACATTTTCATCTTCCAATAAGAAAATCGTTACCGTCAGTAAAAAGGGTGCTCTTCAGGCAAAAAGTGAAGGAACCGCGACGATTACGATTCGTTCGAAGGCAAAAAAACAGATTAAAAAGAAAGTAAAAATAAGTGTGGCGGCACCGAAGAAGATTCAAAGGACACTTCCGGTCACAGTACCGAAAACAATGCAGCCGCAAACGGCGGTGCAGACGGCATTGGACGAACTGGAAATGAGTGCCTTGTCTGCCAATACTTCAATCACAAAGATTACATTGGACCGCACCTATATCAAGTTGGCGGCCGGCGAAAGTGATCAGCTGGTGGCGACGGTATTTCCGGTGACTTCCACAGAAAAATTGACATGGAACTGTGATTTCTTTGGCGGTATCAATGTCTATCAGGACGGACGTATATTTATCACCGAAGATACGCCGGTTGGTACGACAGCGACGATTACGGTCTTTTCCGGAAAAGTATCCGCGACCTGTCAGATTGTTGTGGTTCAGGGACCATGTCAACACGTCTGGGGAAACTGGGCAATTGTTGAAAATCCGAAATGTACGAAAGAGGGACTGCGTCGTTCCATTTGTACAAAGTGTTCGAAAGTACGGGAAGAGCCTGTGGCTGCGACCGGACACAGCTGGCTTAGCAAAACAGTAACGGATGCGACCTGCGATGCCGTGGGTGAGCGCGAAGATACCTGTCAGAACTGTGGCGAGAAAAAGAGAGAAGTGATTCCTGCAAAGGGACATGACTGGGCTTCAAATGGTACGATCAAGACCGAGCCGACTTGTACAAAAGCCGGTGAAATGGAATATGTTTGTAACATCTGCAAAAAGACAAAGACAGAGCCGATCCCGGCAAACGGCCATTCATGGGATCTCGGCGAGATTACAAAAAGTCCGACCTGTACGGCGGCAGGTGTGAGAACCTATCATTGTACGGTGGATGGATGTGCCGGTACGAAGAAGGAAACCATCGAGGCGACCGGTCATACATGGACTTATGGTGAAATTACCGAAGAACCGGGATGTACGACGAGAGGAAAACGACTTTCTACCTGCCTTACCTGCGGTGCAAACAGCACGGTAACACTGGATGCGCTCGGACATACTTGGGATGCCGGTGTGGTGTCCAAAGAACCGACTTGTACGATCAGCGGTGTACGTGTTTATACTTGCCAGGTCTGTGGAGGCACGAAAAAAGAAAATATCGCACCGCTTGGACATGATCTGGGCGGCTACGTGACAGATAAAGAAGCAACTTGTGAAGAATCCGGCAAACAGTCCAAACATTGTAAACGAACGGGCTGTACGTATCGGACGGATATTCGTACGATCAAAGCATTGGGCCATGACTGGGATGCCGGCGTGGTGACAAAGAACCCGGATTGTTACAATATGGGACAATTAACACAGACGTGTCAGCGGCCGGGGTGTACAACGCACAATCATAGAACGCAGCCTATTCCGAAGCTGGACCATCAGTTTGAAAACGTGGTTCTGCGCGAGCCGACATGTACGACAAATGGAAAACGATGTGATAAGTGTAAACTTTGCGATAAGACAAAAAATGAAGTGATGATTCCGGCAACCGGTCACAATTGGAAAAAAGTGGATGCGGATACGGTAGAACCGACTTGTACCAAGGACGGTTCGGCACATTATAAGTGCATCAATACGTATACGAAAGATGGAAAGACATTGACATGTGGTGTTGACAAGATTGAAATTCTGGATGCGACCGGCCACAATTACAGCAGCACGTATACCATTGACAAAAAGCCGGGCTGTGTAACAAAAGGAGTACAGACAAAGCATTGTACAAATACTTATAAAAATGCCGCAGGAAATGTGGTGGCATGCACAAGTACAACGGATGCCAAGAGCATTGCCCCGACTGGTCATTCCTTTGGCGGCTGGACGCAGACACTTGCCCCAAGTCACGGAATCTCCGGACTGGAACAGAGAACGTGCTCGGTCTGCAAAACGGTGCAGGAAAGAACCGTCAATAGCGGACACAGTTATACGGCAGACGGAAAATGTAATTCCTGCAGCAAGAGTTTCACGTTTGTGAAGACGACAGCAAAAGATTGGGATTACGTGACAGACGATACGGCGAAAACCATTCTTTTGAAAAAATACACCGGTACCAATACGGCGATAAAAATTCCGGCGAAAATGGATGCCACGGTCAGCGGAGTTACCTCTTCTTATCAGGTGGTATTTGCCGGTCATTATGAGACCGCACCAAAGCCGGAGTATTTGCTTCCAATAAGAAAGTACAGATTCAGGCGGTTACATTCGAAAACGGAGTGCAGATCGACAACATGGATTATATGTTCTCAGGCTGTGAATCTTTGGAAGTGATATCCAATATTCCTTCGACGGTAACGAGCATGCTTGGAACATTTAAGAATTGCACCAGTCTTTGCACCGTTTCCGCACTCCCGGCAAACGTGGAAAATCTTTCCAATACTTTTGAGGGATGCGAAAGCATGGAGACGGCACCGGCAATCCCGGATGATGTAACAAGTTTGTATGCGGCCTTTAAGAAATGCAGCAGTCTTTCTGCAGCACCGACACTTCCGTCTAAACTTACCAATATGGATTGGACATTCAGTGGTTGTGCAAGCATTACGGCGGCACCGGCACTTCCGGATACGGTCACATCAATGACCAATACGTTTGAGGGATGTAAAAATCTTCTTGATATTCCGGCAAATATTCCGGAGGGCGTCAAGAAACTTACAATGACATTTTATGACTGCGATGCATTGGAAATGATCCCGGTTCTTCCGAACACGATTGAAGAGATGGAATATACATTTAAAAACTGCGATAATCTGAGTTATGCGGCGGGACTTCCGAAGAATCTCATACGAAGTGTAGGAGTGTTTGACGGTTGTGACAAATACGAAGCATAAGACAGGTAAAAAGATAGAAAAAAGATAGAAAAGAGGGAAGTGACACCGATGAGAATTATTCTCAGGTGCTGCTTCCCTTTTTCTGGTTACAACCACATTGTAATTCTAAACTTTTACACACAAGAGCATTTTGTGATTCAAAATCACAAGAAACTCTTTCATCTATAAAAATTAGTCATTAAATTCGATTATAACTTTGTTACGTTTGCTGCCTGTGGACCTTTTTCTCCGTTGACAACTTCAAATTCGACTTCGTCGCCTTCGTCTAATACTTTGAAACCGTCCATCTGTAAAGCAGAAAAGTGAACAAATACGTCGTTTCCTTCTTCATCAGAGATGAAACCAAATCCTTTTTTAGCATTAAACCATTTAACTGTACCTTTCATGTTTTTTGCCTCCTAAAACTATAAATAATTGATACTCCCTTACAATACCACATCTGGATATAAAAGTCAAAGAAAAGTTGTAGCAATTTTGCTGCGTTTTATTATCATAAATATGCCCCCTATTTTCCTACTTCGGGGCCGCTTGCGCTTAGAGAACGCTCGCAGCGGTGCATGAGGACAAAAAACGTCCTCTAAGCACCGGCGGCGTCCTAAATCCCTCGTTGGGAAAACAAGGGACACATTATGATTAAGACAAGACCACAGCAAAAAATAAGGGCGAGGGGAAAGGCTAATCACACGGTCATATGGTCTCAAAGAGGAAATCGTTGTTTGAGGTCAAAAGAATTGTCACGGTCGTATGGTCTCAAAGAGGAAATCGTTGTTTGAGGTCAAAAGAATTGTTATGGTCGTATGGTCTCAAAGAGGAAACTGCCGTTTAAGGTCAAAAGAATTGTTATGGTCGTATGGTCTCAAAGAGGAAATTGCCGTTTTAGGTCAAAGGGAACGTCACAATCATATGGTCCCAAAGAGAAAATCGTCATTTTAGGTCAAAAGAATTGACACAGTTGTATGGTCAAAAAGCAATTTACCAACATGATACATTTTCTATTTGAAATCTCACCCAAAATGTAGTACAATATAAACAACTATGTATTTGCCGTTTGTCAGGCAGGCATAAGAGGAACAAGAAAAGAAGATATGTCACATCCGGTGACAGGAAATGAGGTTAAAAATGAGCGACAAGTTACGTGTAGGTATCCTTGGTGGTACAGGAATGGTAGGACAGAGATTTATCTCCCTTTTGGAGAATCATCCATGGTTTGAGGTTGTTGTAATTGCAGCAAGCCCACGAAGTGCAGGGAAGACATACGAAGAAGCTGTTGGTGGACGTTGGAAAATGCAGACTCCGATGCCGGAAGCAGTGAAAAAAATTGTCGTTAAAAATGTAAATGAAGTAGAGAATGTCAGCAAAGATGTTGACTTTGTATTTAGTGCTGTAGATATGACAAAAGAAGAAATCAAAAAGATCGAGGAAGAGTATGCAAAGACAGAAACTCCGGTTGTATCCAATAACAGCGCACACCGCTGGACACCAGATGTACCAATGATCGTACCGGAGATCAATCCGGAACATCTTGAAGTCATAGAAAGCCAGAAGAAACGTCTTGGTACAAAAAGAGGTTTTGTATGTGTAAAACCAAACTGCTCGATCCAGAGTTATGCGCCGGCACTTACTGCTTGGAGAAAATTTGAGCCTACAGTTGTAGTGGCAACAACATATCAGGCAATTTCCGGAGCCGGAAAGACATTTAAAGACTGGCCGGAGATGGAACACAATATCATCCCTTACATCGGCGGAGAAGAAGAGAAGAGCGAGCAGGAGCCGCTTCGTATCTGGGGTAAAATTGAAAACGGCGTGATCGTAAAAGCAACTGAGCCGAAGATCACCTGTCAGTGTATCCGTGTTCCGGTATTAAACGGACACACCGCAGCTGTTTTCGTAAAATTCCGCAAGAAACCGACGAAAGAGCAGCTGATCGAAAAACTGGAGAACTTCAAAGGCCTTCCGCAGGAGCTGAATCTGCCAAGCGCACCGAAACAGTTCATCCGTTACATGACAGAAGATAACCGTCCGCAGGTAACACTGGATGTCAACTACGAGAACGGTATGGGAATCAACGTAGGCCGTTTAAGAGAGGATTCCATCTACGACTGGAAATTCGTAGGTCTGTCCCACAACACGGTCCGCGGCGCAGCAGGCGGAGCAGTACTTTGTGCAGAGACACTGGTTGCAAAGAAGTTTATCGCTGCAAAATAATGCTTAGAATGATATAAAAAACGCCTCTGAAACGTTTTGGGTTCAGAGGCGTTTTTTGTGCATGGATCAAAAGAATATAGCATGTGTTTGAAACATCGTTCCTGCAATCTGCACGCCCAACTTTGCAGGATATCGAAAGCAGCAAAAAAGAAGCGCCATACGGGAAAATTCCCGCGGCGCTTCTTTTTTGCTCAAATAATTTTATTTACGCAAAGTTTGGCTAATCTTAGAATTTGCCAGCTTTTGCTGCCTCTTCAACAGCAACAGCTACAGCAACAGTCATACCAACCATTGGGTTGTTTCCTGCGCCGATCAGACCCATCATTTCTACGTGAGCCGGTACAGAAGAAGAACCTGCAAACTGAGCGTCAGAATGCATACGTCCCATAGTATCGGTCATACCGTAGGAAGCAGGACCTGCTGCCATGTTGTCCGGGTGAAGAGTACGTCCTGTACCACCGCCGGAAGCAACGGAGAAGTATTTTTTACCAGCTTCGATACGCTCTTTTTTGTAGGTACCTGCAACTGGATGCTGGAAACGAGTCGGGTTGGTGGAGTTTCCGGTGATGGAAACGTCAACGTTCTCTTTCCACATGATAGCAACGCCTTCACGAACGTCGTTAGCGCCGTAGCAGTTAACTTTCGCACGCGGTCCATCGGAGTATGCTTTTCTGAATACTTCTTTCAGTTCTCCGGTGTAGTAGTCATACTCAGTCTCTACATAAGTAAAGCCGTTGATACGAGCGATGATCTGAGCAGCGTCTTTTCCAAGACCGTTCAGGATAACACGCAGAGGTTTCTGACGTACTTTGTTTGCTTTTTCAGCGATACCGATAGCACCCTCAGCAGCTGCGAAGGACTCATGTCCAGCCAGGAATGCGAAGCACTCGGTGTCCTCTTCCAGAAGCATTTTACCAAGGTTACCATGGCCAAGACCAACTTTACGCTGATCTGCTACAGAACCCGGGATACAGAAGGACTGAAGTCCCTCACCGATTGCTGCAGCAGCTTCAGAAGCTTTGCGGCATCCTTTTTTGATTGCGATTGCTGCGCCTACAGTGTAAGCCCATTTTGCATTCTCGAAGCAGATTGGCTGAATGCCTTCGATCATTTTGTATACATCAAGGCCAGCAGCTTTTGTAACTTCTGCAGCTTCTTCGATGGAGTTGATTCCGTACTCAGCAAGCTTAGCCAGAATCTGTTTCTCTCTTCTTTCATATGATTCAAATAAAGCCATTTTCCTATCCTCCTAAATTATCTGATTACTCTTTTCTCGGGTCAACGATCTTAACAGCATCAGCAACACGTCCGTACTGTCCGCTTGCTTTTTCGAAAGCTGTGTTTGCATCATCGCCGGCTTTGATGAAGTCCATCATCTTTCCGAAGTTGATGAATTTGTAACCGATAATCTCATCATCTGCATCCAGAGCGATACCTGTTACATAACCGTCGGTCATCTCCAGATAACGAGGTCCTTTTGCAAGAGTTCCGTACATGGTACCAACCTGGGAACGAAGTCCTTTACCAAGGTCTTCCAGGCCTGCGCCTACAACCAGTCCGTCCTCGGAGAATGCACTCTGGCTTCTTCCGTAAACGATCTGCAGGAAGAGCTCTCTCATAGCAGTATTGATAGCATCACACACAAGGTCAGTATTCAGTGCCTCAAGGATGGTAAGTCCTGGCAGAATCTCAGATGCCATAGCTGCAGAATGAGTCATTCCTGAACATCCGATGGTCTCAACGAGAGCTTCCTGGATAACGCCCTCTTTTACGTTCAGAGTCAGCTTGCAGGTACCCTGCTGCGGTGCGCACCAGCCAATACCGTGAGTGAATCCGGAAATGTCTTTGATTTCTTTTGCTTTTACCCATTTTGCTTCCTCCGGAATCGGAGCTGCACCGTGATGCACGCCCTGGGCAACCGGACACATCATTTCTACTTCGTGTGAATAAATCATGTTAATACTCCTTTCAATATGTATGATTTTCTTCGTATACGGTACACTTTTTCGCACTAAAAAGGGCTCAGAGAACCCTTTCTTCCTATGCATGATACTCTTCCTGTCCACCGGGGCACACCTGTCTGCCCCGGATGCCTGTACCATAGAAAAAGGTGTGCCACCTGCCGCACACTTTTCTCATTGCACCATATGTGTTTATTTTCGCACAATTTACCTCATTCGTCAATCATTACTTTGACAAGTTTTTCACTAAGAAATGCCAGATTTTTTATAAATCTGACATTTTCCACCCTTACTCTTCTGTAAGCAATCTTTCTTTTAACATTTCAAGTGCCGTTTCTACTGTATGCAGCCGGTTTTCCATCCGGTTTCCCGTAAACCGGCATTCTTTCACTGTAGTCTTTCCATTCAGATAACAGCCGATATAAACCAGTCCCACCGGTTTTTCCGCTGTTCCGCCTCCCGGACCGGCAATCCCGGTGGCACTCAGTGCAGCTTCTGCTTTCGCTGCCCTTGCTGCCCCTTCTGCCATCTCCCGTGCAGTCTGTTCACTGACTGCTCCAAACTGCTCCAGAGTCTGATGTGAGACCCTCACCAAACGTTCTTTTGCCTCATTGGAATAAGTAACATATCCTTCATTCAGTACCTCCGATGCTCCGGCAACATTGACCAGAGTGCCTGCGATCATCCCACCGGTACAGGATTCTGCCGTCGTTATATGGAATCCTTTTTCTGCCAGAAGTTCAACCACAGTCTCTTCCAGCGTCTTTTCTCCTGCAGCCTGCTCCTTTAAATACCATTCCAGATACATCTGTTACATACCTCCCTGCGTCAGAACCTGTCTGTTCGTCCATACATAATCAATCAGTGAAATGATCGTCAGGGCAAGAGCCAGCCAGATCAGGATCTGTCCGATCAGATCAAAAACTCCTCCAAGATCCGCGATCAGTACAATGATCATCGCCATCTGAGATACGGTCTTAAATTTTCCCCAGTAATTTGCTGCGATCACAATTCCGTTGTCTGATGCAACCAGCCGGAATCCACTGATGATAAATTCTCTTGCAATGATAACAATCACGATCGCTGTCGGCAGCTTTCCTGAAGGGATCAGGCAGATCATTGCGGAGCATACCAGCAGCTTATCTGCCAGCGGATCCATAAATTTTCCAAAATTCGTCACAAGATTATACTTTCTTGCAATCTTTCCGTCCAGCATATCTGTCAGACTTGCAATCACAAAAATTGCCAGAGCAATCCACTTATTTGCCGCCCCTCCTACGTCCGTCAGCATAAAAAACACAAAAAATGGTACCATGATCACCCGTAATACTGTCAGCTTATTTGGTAAATTCATAATAACTCTCCTATCAAATCATAATCCAAAGCACCTGTTACTTTTACTCTTGCGAAATCACCCGAAAGTAACTCTTCATTTGTATTGATAAAAATCAATCCGTCAACATTCGGAGCGTCTCTGTAAGTTCTTCCGACATACGCATTTTCATCAGCAACTTTTCCTTCGATCATAACCAGAACCTCTCTTCCGATCATGTCTTCCGCCTTGTCAAATGCGATCTCCTGCTGCAGTTCCATGATCTCTGCCTGCCGGTCTTCTTTTACTTCTTCTTCGATCTGCTCCGGCATTCCTGCTGCCGGTGTATCCTCTTCCGGCGAATAAGTAAAGACTCCCAGACGGTCAAACTCCATCTCGTCCACAAACTGCATCAGTTCTTCATGCTGTTCTGCGGTTTCTCCCGGGAATCCTGTGATCAGTGTTGTACGCAGACAGATATCAGGAATCTCACTTCTCAGCTTTTCCACTATATGAACCAGTTCCTGCTTCGTAGTCCTTCTGCCCATCCGCTTCAGAATCGTATCATTCGCATGCTGGATCGGAAGATCAAGATAATGGCAGACTTTCGGTTCTTCCTTCATCACCTGGATCAGTTCATCTGTAATCTCTTCCGGATAACAGTATAAAATACGGATCCATCGGATTCCGCTGATATTACACAATTCTTTGACCAGCTTATGCAGTGACTTTTCTCCATAAAGATCCTTTCCATACAGCGTCGTCTCCTGTGCCACAAGGATCAGCTCTTTTACCCCCTGCTCTGCCAGTTCCCTGGCTTCATTCACAAGACGCTCCATCGGAACACTCCTATAATTTCCTCTTACTTTTGGAATAATACAATATGTGCAATGCTTGTCACATCCCTCTGCGATCTTCAGATAGGCAAAATGTCCTCCGGTTGTAACAAGACGCTTTGTCTCCGGCAGTGGCAGTGCATCAATATCCGAAAGGATCACTTCCTGATTTCCTTCAAGTGCTGCATCTACCGCATCCAGTATTTTATCATATGCCGTCGTTCCAAGTACTTCGTCTACTTCCGGTATTTCTTCCAGAATCTCATCTTTATAACGCTCTGCCATGCACCCCGTCACGATCAGTGCTTTTACTTTTCCTTCTTTTTTCAGTTCTGCCATCTCTAGGATATTCTGAATACTTTCTTCCTTGGCATCATGAATAAAGCAGCAGGTATTGATCACGATAATATCCGCTTCCTGCTCATCATCTGTCATTTCGATTCCATCATCTCTTAACATGCCAAGCATAAACTCTGTGTCGACCAGATTCTTGTCACATCCAAGTGATACAAATAAAAGTTTTAAATTATTCTTCATCCGATGTCTCCGGTAAAATCTTTACCTTTCCTTCGTAAAGTTCTTCTACTGCGATGGATAATGGTTTCGGGCACACTTTTTTCTCTGCCATCGGCTCATCTCCTGCAATGATCTGGCGTGCTCTTTTTGCAGCTGCAATCACAATGGCCGGAACGCCATCAATCAACTGACGAGCTCGTTTTGATGTTGCTAACACAATAGAATAACGGCTATTTACAACCGGCTCCTCACCAATTTCCACACCGTCGTTTACTACTTTCATTAATTCTACATAAGATGGATGTATCATGATAATTCCCCTTTCTTTGCGCATTGCGCATATGGCGGTCTCCCGCTCTTAGATTCTTATATTTATGTTACAGATTTTTATCTGTTTCATGGACAGACTATTTTGAAAATGCTTTTAGTTCATTCCGCATTTCCTGTATTGCTGACTCATTACGGTTTACACGGTAATGTTCATTCTGAATGATCTGATGAACTTCTTCCACACAGTCTTCTAACACGTCATTGACTACCAGATAGTCATAGGACTCAATTCCCTCCGCCTCTTCAACGGCTCTTGCAAGTCTTGACTCGATCACGTCCATCGTCTCGGTTCCTCTGCCTATCAGACGGTTTTTTAACTCTTTGGCACTCGGCGGTGTCACAAACAAAAGCAATGTATCCGG
>ERZ824600.4669-NODE-4669-length-11813-cov-2.941232_pt1 | contig 11813 bp, 10 predicted proteins | sample MGYA00519933_ERZ824600 | MGnify/ENA primary metagenome ERZ824600 (study PRJEB31778, sample SAMEA3449178) | human gut metagenome | biome: human gut; feature: human-associated habitat; material: faeces | place: United Kingdom | collected 2010/2012 ... | reverse complement strand
CCTCAAGAAGGTGAAGGTTGTTCTGCAGACAGACACGTTTAAAGCTGGAATTTGCAGAAGAGTATAGGCGTGTGCCCTCGCCACCGTAGGTCATATTGATTTCATCAACATATTCCATAAGTTCCGTTGCTTTGTTTTTTCCGATGTACTCGTAAAGTGTGCCGCCAAATTCATTCGTAATATTATATTTTCCATCAGAGAAAGCACCGGCACCGCCAAAGCCATTCATGATAGCACAGGTTTTGCAGTGTATACATTTTGTTACGCGCTTGCCGTCAATTGGGCACTTTCTTTTCTCAAGACGATTTCCAGCCTCAAATACAGCGATTTTTAAATCAGGGCGTTTGGTTGCCAGTTCGTATGCGGAGAAAATACCGCCAGGACCGGCGCCGATAATAATAATATCGTAATGTTTCATAAAAACCTCATTTCCGCGCAAATAAGACTTTTTTTCACAGGGGAAAAATGATATAATAAAAAATAGGGTGAAACTTTTTGCCCCATAGTGAAGTGTGCGCTTGTATTATAATTTATTATAAGACAAGCTTAAATTGCCTGTCAAGCACTGAAAAGAGTCATATTATTAAGAATCTGGAAGAAAGTTATTGACAGAAAAGGCGATGCGTGATACTAATAAAAATGGAGATAGGTTACAATGGAGAGTCATTTGATGATTTTTCATAAAAAAATAGTTTGGCAAAACTGTCGAAAGGCAGTGACGCAAAGCTATAGGGACTGTAAAATGTCAGCCAGCTGCAGTTAAAAATTGCAGGGGAAACTCTGTGATTTTTTAGTATTAAGAAGTAATTGTCTAGAGATACAATAGGAAGAGGGAGTACTGGATGAGAAAAAATAAGGTATTATTGAAACGAGCCGCATCGTTGTTTACTGCTTTTGTTATATTGGCAGGATCGGCAACTTATGCACAAGAAGAACAAACATCGCAGGAAGTACTAAGTCAGGAAATATTGTCAGAATCATCTTCTGAGTTATCAGAGGAACTAGTTAATGGTACTGATCCCGAAATATTAGAACTGACGTCAGAAACGATAACTGAAAGTATAGAAGAACAGACTCAGGAAGCAGAAAGCGAAAGTACACAAGAACAGACTCAGGAAGTAGAAAGCGAAAGTACACAAGAACAGACTCAGGAAACGGCAAGCGAAAGTATAGAAGAACAGACTCAGGAAACAGTAAATGAGAATTTGCCAGAACTGGTACAGGAGTCTAATAGTGAGGATGAGACAACTGAGTGCTCAACGGATGCATTTGTAGATTCAACTGATGAAGATATGGATTCTGATATTTATGAAATTGGAGATGAGTTTGTAAAGACATTTTCATTTGATATGATAGTAGACAGAAATCCAATTTATTTAGGAATGGCAGGAATCAGTACAGCAACTGGAAACTATTATGATCAGCTTGATGCAACATCTAAGCGTATCTATAATGCGATTTACGAAGCAAATAAAAGTAGTGCCAGTACAGCAAAGATGAAGTTGAACCTGACAAAAATTTTTGAAAATCAGAAGGTAACAAAGGGAGCCAATGGTAAGGCTGTATATTCAGAAGAAACAAAGCAGGCAATTTTTGCATGGCTTGGCAGTTATGTAACTCCAGCATATTTAGCATTGACATATGATCATCCAGAGTTAGTATGGCTTTCAGGTGCAAAATATACTATTGGTTATAGCGTATATACACCGCTGTTCGAGTCAGGCGAAACAAGTATTATAACAGATCTTGAGCTTGCAGGAAGTACATTTACCATAACACCTACTAAGGATACTGGGGTACTTACAGGAAGTAAAGTAAATCCATTGTTTGATGGAACAAAATCACAGATTGATGCTATGCTTCCAGCAAATGCAACTACATATGATAAAGTAAAGGCAGTTCATGACAAGATTTGCAGTATGGTCAGCTATGAAAATAATACGCAAAATATTGGAAATCCGTATTATCAGACGCCATATAGTCTATATTATGACGCAGATGGTGATGGAAAGATTGAAACTGTTTGTGCTGGATATGCAAAGATGATGAAGCTCCAGTGCAATAAATATGGTATTCCATGTGTGCTTGTTACTGGTGTAACAGACAGTGGAGAATATCATATGTGGAATTATGTTCAAATGGAAAATGGCGTATGGTACGCAGTGGATGCTACGTGGGATGATCAGTCTACCACTATGTACGACTTTTTCTTAGTAGGTTCAGAAACATACTCATCAGCAGCATTTGGAACAAAGAAATTTGGAAATACTCATATTCCAAGTGGAAAATGGACGACTAGTGCAGATTGTGTATTCTTGTATCCAGTCTTTAGTCAGACTGCATATGCAGGACAAAATACTGTTACCAGTAAAAATGGTCTTTTAAAGGATTCGGATGGGGTATGGCGCTATTATACTAATAATCAGGTTGACACAAGCTATACTGGTTTTGCAGCATCTGGAAGTGATCAGGTGTATTTAATCAATGGTGTGCAGAATACAAGCTATTCAGGTCTTATTTATAATGGTGGAAACTGGTACTATGTTCAAAAAGGTGTACGTAATACTGCATATTCAGGTTTGTCAGTTTATAATGGCAGCTGGTATTATGTGAAGGGTGGAACAGCAGATTGGAGTTATACTGGGTTAGCTCAGTATAATGGAGTATGGTATTATGTAAGACAAGGTTCAGTTGATTGGGAGTATACTGGTCTTTGTCAGTATGATACGATTTGGTTTTACATAAAAAATGGTGCGTTAGACTGGAACTATACAGGTCTTTGTCAGCACAGCGGAGTATGGTATTACATTACAAAGGGACAGGTCAACTGGAATTATACTGGAAGCTGCATATACAATGGTAAATCATATTATGTTGAAAAAGGTGTGTTGAATTGGAAATACAATTCAACAGCAGTTTACAGCAGTGCAAGCTATACAGTAGATTTGATGAATGTAGCGCTTAGTCAGGGTCAGGCTGAGGAAATAACTGTTGATGAAACAAATATTTATTCAGCTGATACAGAGCCAGAAAGTACACAGGCTGCAGAACAGGTGCAGGAATCTCATGAAGCAGAAGAATCAAATGATCCTGAGATGTTGGAAACTGAAGCACAGACACAAGAAAGTGTTTCACAGACAGAGGTTGCTGTACAAGAAGAATCGACAGTTCAATATAGCTTGTTAGAGCGTATTGAAGAGTATTTGATCAAGTTTATAACTTATATTGTAAAACTTGCAGCAGCTTATATTGGAATTACTTTATAAAGATTTAGTAAGCTTATAGAAAAACGATGACGCTTTTTAAGATATGCGTCATCGTTTTTTTGTGGCCTTTTTCTTATTTATTTTTATTAAGTCCAATCTGCTCTTTTAAGGAATTAAGGGCATCGGCATATTTTTTTGAAGTAAGCATTGGGTTTCCTTTTAAAAGGATAATCTTACGAAAATCCATACGCTTTGAGATAGCATTTTTCAGTTCACCTAAATAGGCAAAGCGTTCTTTGAGTCGAATAACATCGGCTGTTTTTTCCTTTGGAACAAGAGAGTAAAGCTTTTCGAGGTATTCAGAAACAGAAGTCTGAAATTCCTCAATACGAGAACTCTCCGGCTTTTTTATAGTGCCAATCTTATCGCGAAGCGTCTCGCTTACGGAATCAGTAAGTACAATAAAGCGTTCACGAAGCTTTTCTGCATCTGATTTTAGATTAGTAATAGATTCAAGAATCTGACGCAGATCCATAGCAGCATGGAAGGAGGAAGCAAAGTCGATGGCAAATACTATCGTGATTACAACAAGAGCACTAAAGCATACGTTTTGAGGAATCTTTTCCAACAAAGCTGATATGCGTGGATGAACGACGCGTATCAAAAGAAGTGTAAAAACACCCCATGCAAGCGAGGAGCTTAGGCAGATATGTCCCTGTATATTAAACTTTTTGTCACTGTAATCCCAGTAACGCACCTGAAAAAGTGCTTCCATAACGACACCGGTAACGTATTCAAGTATTGTGGCAGCAATAAGTCCAAGCAGAAAAATACCAATGTCGGACGATTGCACCGGGTAGGTGGCACAGAGCATGACTACAGCGCCGCTTCCATAGATCGGAAGCATTGGACCAGTTAAAAAACCTCGGTTCGTCAGCCGTTTTGTGAGAATAGATACATAGCTGGATTCCCAAATCCAGCCGACAAAGCTGTAGAAAAAGAAATACAGTAACAGATGAGCATAAGCAGTCATAAAAACAATCCTCGTTTCTGAATAATAAAACATAGGGCAGGTGTAATGTGAACGCCTGACTTGTAATGCTTAAAGTGTAAATGATGTTTCTTTTTATTGCAAGCATTTATAGCAAACACACGAAAGATAGTCAGGAAAATCGCAAACTGTATGATGTTCGAGTTTCCAAAATGAGCCATCATCAAGAGAGATGGTATTGCTTTTACTAAAATCGTATGAGGAAGCTTTTGCATCAATACCTGTGCCTATGGCTTTTAAGAAGGCTTCTTTGGCTGTCCACAGGCGAAGAAACTCATGGTTTCGTATATCTCCTGAAGGAAGATTAGAAAGTGCATTAAGTTCATTTGGGTGAAAAACATGGTGTGAAAGAACCGCTTTATGAAGCTTTTCAATGTCACATCCAACAGGAGTGTCGCTGACGGCAAGCATGACAAAATCATTGCTGTGTGAGAGGTTAAAAAATGGAGCGTTTGCTACACTAGGTTTTCCAGCTGCATTGTAAGAGACGGTGAAGTGCTCTGGGTGCTTATGATAAATATGTTTCCAAAGAAGAAGCCCGGCTGCTGCGCAGCGTTTTTGATCAGATTCCAAACGAAAAGAAAACAGCTGCTTTCTGCGCTGCGGCTGCAGCATGGAAAGCAGCTGTTCGTCAATTACGATGTCACGGATCAGTTGGTAATAGATCTGAACAGCCATAATTAATTATCTCCCGAAGTAAGCGTCAATACCGTTTGCAAGACCCTGTGCAATTACAGCCTGAAACTCAGGATTTGCCATCTTTTGGTCTTCCTCAGGGTTAGACATAAATCCCATTTCTACGATTGTGACAGGAATAGTACACCAGTTGATACCTGTCATATTATCATCCTGAAGAACTCCTTTGTTTGCAAGACCTGTTGTGGAGCAATAAAAAGAAAGCATCGTAGAAGCAAGTGTGTTGCTTGCAGATATTACATCAGCAGACAGATAAGAATTTGCTGATGATGGAGCATAGAACATAGCGCCATTTACAGAAGGATCATTGGAGCTGTTTGCATGGATGCGGACAAAGATTTCAGCGCCGCTTTCATTTGCATATACAGCACGCTCAGCATTGCTCATAGCGCAGTCATTTGTTGTACGGATCATTACAACCTGATAGCCACGGTTTAAAAGCTCTTGTTGGAGCATTTGAGAGACATCCAAGTTTAATTGATACTCGGCAAGACCAGTAGCTACGCCGCTCGTTCCAGTAGTAAGCTTAGCCTTCATTACAGAAGAGCCAGGACCGTTTGGTTCCTGTTCGCTGATGCCTGCCTGCTGATGACCTGCATCAATGCATACAATATGTCCGTTTGAAGAAGATGTGTTTGCATTTGATGTTTCGTTTGAGGCTGGCGCAGCAGATGCAGCGACATCTGCCGCTGCACCATCTACCTGATCTGGAGAAGATACAAGAAAATCTGCTTTTACATAGCCGTCCATTGTTGCACTGTGAATCTGAACCCATCCATTTTCTGCAAGAGCAAGGATTCGAACTTCCTCACCGCGATAAAGCTCCCCAATTTTATTGCCTTCAGTAGAAGGGTAATCGCGGATATTAAGGGAATCGGTATTTACATACCAAATGTCACCTACAGCAAGTTCTTTGGAAACGACAGGAACAGCAGTGGATTCTTCGGTTGAAGCCTCAGTGCTTTCTTCAGTAGAAGCCTCAGTGGATGCCTCAGTAGATTCTTCTGTAGAAGCTTGTGTGGAAGGTTCTGTTTGCAGTTCAGTTTGTGTTTCTTTCACAGATGAGGTCTGTGCGTTTGGATTATAATATTCAGTTTCTTTTTTGCATCCTGCAAGTCCAGATAAAAGTGCTGCAGAAAGTAAAAAAGCAGGAATGAAACGAGATTTTTTCATAATAAGTCCTCCTGATGCATAAGTTAATTTTATTGTACTTTGTTTCTAAAAAAAAAGCAAGAAAAAACACGGATTCATAAGGATTGAAAGGTTTTCTTAAGAATACTTGTAACAGCAGATAAAATGATGTAAAATAAAGCTGCAAAGAGCAAGAGACTTAAAGAACAGAAAGGTGTGTGGCTGAATATGGCAAGAGAGGATTATCAGAAGGCGCTGAAAAAGGGTGAGAGAAGCTATGCAAGATATCTGTCGGAAGGAAAATATCCGTATTTGCAAGTGCTTGAGGAACTTTTGTCTCATACGGATGTGGTGGCAGAGGAAGATCTGGGAATTTGTTCCATTCCATCGGAATTGATTGTGGGAACCTTTACGGCAGGAAGACGTACTGCATTTGCACCGAACTTTATGCCGCTGCTCGATGAGGAATCAGAGTTTGCAGCCAAGTGGCAGGCACTCTATAATGCCCATCTGGAAGAAGGAATACATGATCCAATTAAGTGTTATGAGTTTATGAACCGCTACTATGTATTAGAGGGTAATAAGCGTGTAAGTGTGTTAAAGTTTTGCGGTGCACCTAGTGTGCAGGGCAATGTAACTCGTATTATTCCAAAGAGGACAGATGAGCCGGAGAACCGCCTGTACTTTGAGTTTCTGGCATTTTATAAATACTCTAAGGTTACATTATATTCAGCAAGCTTGGAAGCTATCGGATTTTATTGGAAAAACTTGGATTTGAGGCAGATTATAGATGGACAGACGATGATCGCATGGAGGTCCGCTCTTTGTATGTCCGCTTTGAAAAGGTATATAAGGAAAAGGGAGGAGAACGACCGCCGATTCCGACAGCAGATGCCTTTTTGATGTATTTAGAGTTATATCCATGTGATCCTCATAAGGAGGAAAAACTCCCGTTTCAAATTAAATCAGAACTTGCAAAGATGTGGGATGAGATTTTGCTTCAGGCAAAGGGAAATCCTTCTGAGATTAAAACAGAGCCACAGGAAGCACCAAAGAAAAATCTGTTTGATTATCTGTTGTCTCCAGGAACAAAGTATTTAAAGATTGCATTTGTACATGATAAAAATCCACAGGATTCTGCATGGATATATGGTCATGAACTTGGACGCATGTATCTTGAGGAACAGTTTAAGGGAAAGGTTGAAACAATCTCGTATAACGATGTGTCACAGGGAGCAGCACTTGATCGTACACTGGATGATGCAATTAACAAAAAATGCAACATCATTTTTACAACGACACCGCAGTTTCTTGAAGGTAGCATAAAGACTGCAATAAAAAATCCAGATGTCAAGATTTTGAATTGTTCTGTTGATACAAATCATCAGTGTATACGCACCTACTATGCACGCTTGTTTGAGGCAAAGTTCTTATCAGGACTTGTAGCAGGCGCATTGTGTAAAAATGGAAAGATTGGATATATGGCTGATTATCCGATCTGTGGCATGATTGCCAATATCAATGCATTTGCGATTGGCGTGAAGATGGTTAATCCAAATGCAACGATTCAGTTGGAGTGGACGACAGTGCGCAGCAAACAGGAAATTCTTGAGGACTTTAAGGCAAATGAAGTAAATCTTGTATCATGCCTTGAGATGATTGTACCTAATTCACCGTCACGCTATTTTGGTTTAGTTAATATAGAAAAAGATGAGCCGGAAAATTTGACAGCTGTGATATGGAACTGGGGTGCGCTTTATAAAAAGCTTGTCGAGACTGTGCAAAATGGTGCTTGGGACAGTGCAGGCTCAGACGGTGTTGCACTTAATTACTGGTGGGGAATGTCAGCAGGTGTTGTTGATTTCATTTGTTCGCCTAAGGTTCCGGTAAAAACAAGACAGTTGGTTGAGTTTATGCAGCATCAAATTATGGAAGGTGGCTTTAGTCCGTTTTCAGGAGAGCTGTATTCACAGGATGGTATTGTACAAAGCGATGACAATCGTTCACTGACACCAGAAGAAATTATTAACATGAGATGGCTGGCCGATAATGTGAATGGCAGTCTGCCGCATTGGAACAAATTAAATGAGGATGCAAAGGCTGTAGTTGAGGTTCAGGGTGTAGATAATATAGAAGAGTAGAAAAAGCGGTTATGAATGCGCAGCGAAGTATGGCTGCGCTGGATTATGGCAGAGGTAGAGGTAGGAATGAGAATACTGGTAATTGCAGATATCGAGTCGAAGGCGCTGTGGGACTATTTTGATAAGTCGATGCTTGAAAATGTGGATCTGATTGTTTCGTGCGGAGACTTAAATCCCAAATATCTGTCCTTTCTGGCAACATTTACAAAGGCACCTGTGATTTATGTGAGGGGAAATCATGATGCAAAATATGAGATGACACCTCCTGATGGCTGTATCTGCATTGAAGATGATATTTTTGAGTTTCATGGTGTACGTTTGCTTGGTCTTGGGGGATCAATGCGCTACAAAGAGGGAAGTAACATGTTCACGGAAAAGGAGATGAAAAAGCGTGTGAATAAGATGCGTTTTAAGCTGCGAAAGAAAGATGGCTTTGACATTCTTGTTACGCATGCGCCGGCATATCAGTTAAATGACGGTGATGACATTCCTCACAAGGGATTTCAGGTATTTAGGGACTTAATGGACTGTTATAAGCCACTTTTGTTTGTACATGGTCATGTGCATGCCAATTACGGAGGACGTTATAAAAGAGAGTGTAAGTATAATGAAACACGTGTAGTGAATGCATATGAGCGTTATTATATTGATATTGATGATGAAGTGATTGCGGAAAATCGAAAAAAAAGAGGTCCGAAGACCCCTTTAATCGGAAATTTATTTCCTAAATGATTTATCGTCGTCATCTGGTGACGAAGAATTTTTCTTTGCAAAAAACTGAAGAAGATAGATAACGATTGGGATAAAGAATGTACAGAATAAAGCACTGCATAAAAATCCCTGTGCAGTCGGGCTGTTAAAGAACGAAGCGATAAGTGCTGCGAGATAAAGTCCGACTAAAAGTATGATGCCTAAAATGGCAAGAACACGTTGTTTTTTTGTATATTTTGATTTCATCAAAAAGCTCCTAGTTTTATTCAAAGGTGATATTTGTCAGTTCAGGTGACTGAACACCATACACGATCATTCCAAAGGTGATATAAGAGCCTGCCGGGATGGTCGTGTTATAGTCTACTGGAATGAAAAGACGATTATTTCCAGAGCCGCCGATTTCACATGACCAGTATTCCTTTGGTGAAATTTCCTCATTCCATGTGATGCGAAAACGCCAGTTTGTTACATCAGAAGAAGATGTATTTGAAACAGTTACATCATAAGAGGCATACTGCATGGATGTATCAGCCCAGGTATCAGTAAGGCTTACAGAAACATTGCAGCCATTGCTAAAGCTCCAATAATCATCACTTGCGTAAAGTGTAGTAGGAGTGTCGACAGCCGCTGTTGGAGCGGCAGCTGCTTTGTCATAAATTGAAGCATTATTTTGCTGATTCTGTAAAAACCATTGTCCGGCAGGCGAGTAATCATCAAAAGTCCAGTCGGATAATGATGTGCACGAGGAACGAAGAAGAGCACAGGCTTCGTCTTTGTTTGAAAGATTCCAGTAAATGTAGCCAATGCCGTTTTCATTTAACAGTTTCATCCAGGTATCAGCGCTTGTGGTATCAACGATTCCGCTTCCGGAAGCCTCAGTGATGCCAAATTCTGATACAAAGACAGGAAGCCCATTTGTGAGTGCGGTCTGCATCTTGCTTTGTAGATCTTCCTTGTGGGTTGCCGCATAAAAATGAAGACTATAAAGGAGATTGGTGCGCTCAATTGGAGATGAAGAAGCAATATCCACATCCTGACTCCAGGTTGGGGTACCAACAATTACAATGCTTTGCGGTGCATACATACGAATGCGGTCAATCACGTCAACAGAGTAGCTTTTGATTTCGTCCCATGAGGTGTCACCGTTTGGCTCATTGCAGATCTCATACAAAATGTTTGGTTTGTCACCATAAGTGGAAGCAATCCTTTCGAAGAAAGAAAGGGCAGTTTCCTTGTAGAGATTTGGGTTGGAATCTGAAAGAATATGCCAGTCTACGATCACATACATATCCAACTGTATGGCAGCTTCAATACCAGAAGTCAGACAGGCAAGCATTTGCTGTCTTGCAGTGTCATCGCTGACGCAATAGCCGCCATCTTCTGCTGTGTACATGGCAAGGCGGATTGTGTTGATATTGAACTCATCACGAAGTTTGCGAAATGTATCGACATTTACATACTCCGGATACCAAGCCAAATTGTGTGTACTTATACCCTGAATTTGGAAGACAGATTGATTTTTGTCCACTACAAATCCAGATGATGAGACACTTAACTGACCATGTTCGCTGACAATACCAGCTGCCTCAATAGCAGAATCGTCTGTAATTTCCGCCTGCAGCGTAGCTTCGGCTTCTGCTGCAAAAGAGGGACGCACAGAGCAAAGGATCATAAGACAAAGCACAAACATAAAAACCCCACGAGATCGGAAGGTGTTAAAAATAAAATGTGCATCAAAATACATGATAGCACCTCCATGATAAAGTATAATGGGTAAGTGGTAATAAAGTAAAATCATTACAATCAATTCTATCATATAGCTTTTTGGGAGAAACACAACTGCTTTTTGGGAATTGTAAGAAAAAGTTAAATATGGAGACAAAAAAATGGAAGAAAATAAGCATTTTACGATAGACTGGACTAATTGCAGGCTGTGTCCGCGCGAGTGTGGTGCTGACCGTACGCGTGGTTTTGGCGCCTGTAAAGTTGGAAACACAATAACGGCAGCAAGAGCTGCCCTTCATATGTGGGAGGAGCCATGCATCTCTGGTGATGAGGGATCAGGAGCTGTATTTTTTTCAGGCTGTAATTTAGGCTGTGTATATTGTCAGAATAGAGAAATTGCGCTTGGTCATTCTGGCAGGACAATTACACAAGATAGGCTTTGCGAGATTTACATGGAGCTTCAGGAAAAAAAGGCAAATAATATCAATCTCGTGACGGCAGGCCATTATCTGCCAATTGTCATTGAGAGCATAAAGCGAGCAAGGAAGAGTGGATTGACAATTCCAATTGTCTATAACTCGAGCGGATATGAAAAGGTTGAGGCAATTGAGGCACTTGATGGAATTGTGGATATTTTTTTGCCGGATTTTAAGTATATAAGCAGTGAGATGGCTGCGCGCTATTCTAATGCACCAGATTATCCAGAGATAGCAAAGCGTGCTCTTGCACAGATGGTAAAGCAAACTGGAGATGCAAAATTTGATGAGAGAGATATGATGAAGCGAGGTGTGATTGTGCGTCATTTGATTTTGCCAGGCCATATAAAAGAGTCAAAAGAAGCCATTCGTTATCTATATGAGACATACGGTGATCAGATCTATATAAGTATTATGAACCAATACACACCGATGCCTGGAATTGAGAAGCGCTTTAAAAATCTTGGCCGCACGATCACGCAGAAGGAATATGATGAGGTTGTGGACTATGCAATTGATTTGGGTGTGGAAAATGGATTTATACAAGAAGGTGAGACTGCAAAGGAAAGCTTTATTCCACAGTTTGATGATACAGGATTATAATGTTTCAGCGCAGAAAACCCTGGCCGTTCGCAAGAACGTCCGAGGGATGAATGCGCCGATTACAAACAACGCA
>ERZ824600.4667-NODE-4667-length-11815-cov-3.455612_pt1 | contig 11815 bp, 10 predicted proteins | sample MGYA00519933_ERZ824600 | MGnify/ENA primary metagenome ERZ824600 (study PRJEB31778, sample SAMEA3449178) | human gut metagenome | biome: human gut; feature: human-associated habitat; material: faeces | place: United Kingdom | collected 2010/2012 ... | reverse complement strand
TATCACTATGGCTGCCAATATTATGAAGGAAAACGGAGCTAAATCCGTAAGAGCCATTGCCTCGCACTGCGTAATGTCAGACCCTGCAAGCATACGCATACAAGACTCCGCACTGGAGGAAATGGTATTTACCGACAGCATACCATACACCGACCGCTGCGCAAAAGTAAAACAGTTGACAGTAGCCGGAATGTTTGCCGAAACAATCAGGCGCATAGAAAACAACGAATCCATTTCATCGCAATACCTTATATAATAAGTTTCAGTAACTGAACTGAAGCAAGGAGCAAAATGCGAATAAAAAGGAAAAGGGAATGGCTCATACCCGAAGGTAAAGAGCCTACCGAATTGGAACGCCGGGTAATTGCGGCGGAAGAATCCGGCGCAATCGTTCCACCTCGCAACCTCATAAAAACAAAAGAGCAAATCGAGGGAATAAGACGAAGCGGCGTTGTCAACACCGGAGTACTCGACGCTGTAGCCGCAGAAATCAAAGCCGGAATGTCAACAGCCGAAATCGACAGGATTGTTTACGACTACACCGTCAGCCACGGCGCAATACCGGCACCGCTGAATTACGAAGGATTCCCCAAAAGCGTATGCACAAGCATAAACGAAGTTGTGTGCCACGGCATACCGAGCGAAAATGAAATACTTCGCGAAGGCGACATAATAAACGTAGATGTATCTACAATACTTGACGGATATTACAGCGACGCTTCGCGCATGTTCGTAATCGGAAAAACCACCAATGCAAAGCAACGTTTAGTGGACTGCGCCCGCGAATGCCTTGAAATAGGAATGAAAGCGGCCAAGCCGTACGGATTCCTTAGCGACATAGGCTATGCCATAACAAAACACGCGCATGCAGCAGGCTTTTCCGTAGTTCGTGACTTGTGCGGGCATGGCGTAGGCTTGGAGTTCCACGAGGACCCTGATGTAGAACACTACGCACGGAAACCGGGACGCGGCATGCTACTTGTGCCGGGAATGGTATTCACCATAGAACCCATGATAAACATGGGAGACTGGCACGTTTTCATAGACGCTGCCGACGACTGGACCGTAGTAACAGAAGACGAGCTGCCGAGCGCACAATGGGAGCACACGTTCGTAATGACCGAAACCGGACTTGAGATTATAACCTATTAAAAAACTCCGAGAACAGAAATGGCAGAGCAAAAGCACTCGAACAAAATAACCATATTAGGAATCGAGTCCAGCTGCGACGACACATCCGCAGCAGTAATACAAGACGGATTCCTGCTAAGCAACGTAACCGCTTCGCAAGCTGTGCATGAAGCATACGGCGGAGTCGTTCCGGAATTGGCTTCGCGTGCACACGAAAAGAACATCGTGCCCACAATCGACCAGGCGTTGAAACGCGCAGGAGTAAACCCGGAAGAACTTTCCGCTATAGGAGTAACCTTAGGGCCGGGACTCATGGGCTCACTACTTGTAGGCGTGTCGTTCGCAAAAGGACTTGCCGTATCGCTCGGCCTGCCGCTCATAGAGGTTAACCACCTGCAAGGACACATACTGGCACACTTTATAAAGACTCACGAGGAAGAACCGCACATTCCAGAACTGCCGTTCATTTGTTTGCTTGTCAGCGGAGGAAATTCGCAAATTGTAAAAGTAAACGCATACAACGACATGGAAATATTGGGGCAAACGATTGACGACGCCGCAGGCGAGGCCATCGACAAGTGCTCCAAGGTTATGGGGCTCGGTTATCCGGGAGGGCCCATAATCGACAGGCTGGCACGCCAAGGCAACCCGCATGCCTTTACGTTCAACAAGCCAAACATGCCGGGGTACAATTATAGTTTCAGCGGCCTCAAGACATCTTTCCTTTACGAGTTGCGCGACTTCATAAAGCAAGATCCTAACTTCATCGAGAACCATAAGGAAGACCTTGCCGCCTCGTTAGAATATACCGTAGTAAGCATATTGATGAAAAAGCTGGAAGCCGCGGTAAAAGACACAGGAATCAAACGAGTGGCAGTTGCAGGAGGAGTCTCGGCCAATACGGGACTTAGGCAGGCGTTCCTTGAGAGGGCTGAAAGAAACGGATGGGAAGTGTTCATTCCAAAGTTCGGATACACCACCGACAACGGCGCAATGATTGCCATTGCGGCGTACTTCAAATACCTGGACAAAGACTACTGTCCTATCGAAAAGCCTGCATATTCACGTGTTACAATAAAATAAAAACATATAACCATGAACTTAGACATTAGAATAATAAGCCGTGACATTAACGAAATGTTATGGAAGTCGAAGAAGACATTGTCTACGGCCGAAAGTTGCACATCGGGGCGTGTAGCCACAGTTCTGACAGCCACACCCGGAAGTTCCGAATATTACCTCGGAGGAATTGTATGTTACGCCGACAAAGTAAAGGAAGAACTGCTCGGAGTGGACCAACAACTCATCGAGACAAAGACATCTGTGTGCGAAGAAGTGGTAAAACAGCTGGTATTAGGCTCCAACAAGCTGTTCCATTCCGATTACGCCGTTGCCGTTAGCGGTTACGCAGGCCCGGGCGGGGGAACTCCCGAAATTCCCGTAGGAACTATCTGGATAGCCGTTGGAAATGAGGAAAACATCGTAACGCGCAAACTGCAACTCGACCATGGCCGCGACAAGAATGTTTCGATTGCCACATTTACCGCAATGCAGATGCTCCACGAATTGCTGAGTTCGCAAGCACAAAACAACGAGGAATAAACCGGCAAGTTTTATTTGTCTGCATTTCCAGCCCCGTTTTCAAACGGGTTTTCAAGCGGCAAAAAATATGTGCCTTGTATTTTAAAATATGTCCGACCTATTTCAAAATATGTCGGACATATTTTTTCCTTGCTCAGAGAGGGGTATAATTCTCTGAAAATGAGTTTTCACTTTTTCCTGCCCGAAAGCAGACATTTCCGTACCGTTTTCCCGTTGTTAAATACATCAAAGCATATCATGCCATGCAACAGTCGTAAGTCGTTACCCGCCAAACGAACTACGCCAACTTTGGCCGGCTGTCCGCCTTTACGAAAGAAAAAACAGAAATCCTCAAGTTTTTTTCATTGAAAGTATTCATACTTAGAAAAAAATCCGTACCTTTGCAACCCGAAAAGAGCACCCACCTAACAACAGGCATTCCCGGGCGCAGGTTTCAAAAGGAATAAAATAAATAAAAATACGATGTCAAAGATTTGTCAAATCACCGGAAAGCGCGCTATGATGGGCAACAACGTGGCCCATTCGAAATTACGCACAAAGCGCACATTCGATGTGAACCTGTTTACCAAGAAATTCTACTACCCTGAAGAAGACTGCTGGATCAGCCTTACCATTTCTGCAGCAGGTTTACGGTTAATCAATAAAATTGGGCTCGACGCAGCCTTGCGTAACGCAATAGAAAAAGGTTTTTGCGATATTAAGAGCATTAAAGTAATAGCTTAAAAGAAAGGGAATCGACTATGGCAGGAAAAAAAGCTAAAGGCAATAGGGTTCAAGTAATCTTGGAATGCACCGAGATGAAACAAAGCGGGCTGCCGGGCACATCGCGGTATATAACCACAAAAAACCGCAAGAATACTCCCGACCGTCTGGAATTGAAAAAATACAACCCCATACTCAAACGTATGACCGTTCATAAAGAAATCAAGTAAAATCGTAAATCATGGCAAAGAAAGTTGTTGCAACCCTGCAAACAGGTAAGAAAGACGGTCGCTCGTACAGCAAAGTTATCAAAATGGTAAAAAGTCCGAAAACCGGAGCTTACATTTTTGACGAACAAATGGTTCCAAACGAGGCCGTAAAAGCTCATTTAAAAAAATAATCGATTAGACAGTTTAAAAGAAATAGAGAAAGCAAGAATACACGTTAAACAGAGAACGTTATTCTTGCTTTTTTTATGCGCCTGCGGGCAATGCACATTGTGTAATTTAAGTAAATTTGCAGAATAGTGTCGCCTATTATTGCCAAACATTGATTCAAAACAACACACCGAACAATGGAACCGTTAAAGCATGAATGCGGCGTGGCGTTAGTGCGCCTACTTAAACCACTCGAACACTACCAGAACAAATACGGCACCTGGAACTACGGCTTAGAGAAACTCTATCTCATGATGGAGAAACAACACAACCGCGGGCAGGAAGGTGCCGGCATTGCATGCGTCAAAATGCAAGCCCCGGCAGGAGAGGAATTCATCTACAGGGAACGCGCCACAGGAAACACAGCCATACAGGAAATTTTTGGAAGAGTAGCAGAAAGTCTTAAGAATATTCCCGACTACAAGAAAAAAGACGCCGCCTATGCCGAAAAGCACTTCCCTTTCGCAGGCGAAATCTACATGGGGCATTTGAGATACTCCACCACCGGGCGCAGCGGCCTTACATACATACACCCCTTCCTGAGACGCCACAGCTGGCAGGCACGCAGCCTCTGCATTTGCGGGAATTTCAACATAACCAACGTAGACGAGATTTTCGACATACTGACATCAAAAGGGCAACATCCCCGCTACAACGCCGACACATACCTGCTGCTCGAACAACTGGGACACTGCCTCGACCTCGAAAACGAGAAACTGTACAAGGAAGCGCATGACAACAAAGTAGAGCACGACAAAATAACCCGATACATAGAGGAACATATAAATATCGCCAATATCTTCCGCACATCTTCTCCATACTGGGACGGGGGATACGTAATATGTGCCATTACCGGAAGCGGAGAAACAATAGTAATGAGAGACCCTTGGGGAATAAGGCCCGCATTCTGGTACAAGGACGACGAAAAAGTGGCTATCGCCTCTGAACGGCCGGTAATACAGACTTCTTTCAACCTTGAAACCGACGACGTACATGAACTTAAAGCGGGGCAAGCCATAATAATAAACAAAAAAGGCGAAGTACGCTTAGAACAAATAATAGAACCAAAACAGCCAGCCTATTGTTCTTTTGAAAGAATATACTTTAGCCGAGGAAGTGACCGGGACATATACAAGGAACGCAAGGCGTTGGGATACGAGTTACGCGAACAAATCCTTAAAGCTGTTGATTATGATGTAGAACATACAGTCTTTTCATTCATCCCAAACACAGCAGAAACTGCTTTTTATGGAATGATGGAAAGTTTTGAGGCTTACCTGAACGAAAGAAAAATAGAAGAAATTAAGGCGTTAGAACACATACCTACAAACGAAGAGCTCTGCAAAATACTGAACAAAAGGATTCGTTCAGAGAAAATTGCGTGGAAAGATATAAAAATGCGTACCTTTATAACCGAAGGAAGCAGCAGGAACAACCTCGCAGCACATGTGTATGACATAACATACGGAAGTCTTGTGCCCGGCGTTGACAACCTCGTGATAATAGACGACAGTATCGTAAGAGGTACTACCTTGCGCGAAAGCATAATAAGAATACTCGACAGATTACATCCAAAAAGAATAGTAATAGTTTCATCTTCGCCACAGGTACGCTACCCTGATTACTACGGGATAGATATGTCCAATTTAGAAGAATTCATCGCTTTCCGCGCAGCAATAAAACTTCTTGAAGATACACAGCGGCAAAATATAATAACTGAAACATATCGCTCCTGCAAGGCACAGGAAAACAAGGCCAAAGAAGAAATGCAAAACTACGTTAGCAATATATACTCTTCTTTTACCGATGATGAAATATCAAAAAAGATGGCCGAAATGCTAAAGTCTGACGACATACATGCTGAAATAAAAATAGTGTTCCAAACTATCGATAACCTTCACAAAGCATGCCCAAACTCGCCAGGCGACTGGTACTTCAGCGGCAATTATCCGACCAAAGGCGGAATAGCACGCTTAAACCAGGCATACATCGAATATATTGAAAACGTATATTCAAAAAACGTCACGAATAATTAAGTAATACATGACAGACTCTATAAAACCTAAAAAAATGAGAAAAGTAACACTCCTATTGGATGATGGTACAAGCTTCAACGGCTATTCGTTCGGCGCAGAACACCCGATTGCCGGAGAAGTGGTATTCAACACAGCAATGTCCGGATACCCAGAAAGCCTTACCGACCCTTCCTATGCAGGACAGCTAATGGTACTTACATACCCTTTGATTGGAAATTATGGCGTGCCGCCGTTTAAAATCGAGCCTAATGGCATTGCCACATATATGGAAAGCGACAAAATATACGCTTCCGGGTTGATAGTAAGCAACTATAGCGAAGGCTACAGTCATTGGAGTGCAGTTGAAAGTCTTTCAGACTGGCTTAAACGTGAAAACATCACGGGAATAACAGGAATTGACACGCGTGCTCTTACAAAGGTATTAAGGGAGCACGGTGTGATGATGGGCAAAATACTGTTTGATGACGAGCCCAATAACATTCCAACAGCAAAATACGAAGGCGTCAATTATGTAAGCCAGGTATCGTGCAAAGAAGTAATACGCTACAACGAAGGAAAAGACAGAAAGAAAATACTGCTTGTTGACTGCGGGGTTAAGAACAACATCATCCGCTGCCTTATTGAAAGAGGAGCAGAAGTCATCCGTGTTCCTTGGGATTATGACTTCAACCAAATAGAGTTTGACGGCCTTTTCCTGGCCAATGGCCCCGGCGACCCTAATACATGCGAGAAGACAGTTGAAAATATACGTAAGTTTATGGGTGCTCCTGAAATAAAACCTTGCATGGGAATATGTATGGGAAACCAACTTATATCAAAAGCGGCCGGTGCAAACATATACAAGTTAAAATACGGTCATCGCAGCCATAACCAGCCTGTTCGCAGAGTCGGAACAGAGCAATGCTTCATTACAAGCCAAAATCACGGGTACGCAGTAGACAGCTCCACACTTCCAAAAGATTGGGAAGAATTGTTTGTTAACATGAACGACGGTTCCAATGAAGGAGTTCGTCACAAACACAACCCTTGGTTCAGCGCTCAATTCCACCCCGAAGACTGTGGCGGACCTCTTGATACAGAATTTCTTTTCGACTATTATTTAAACCTAATTAACCAAACCGGAAAATGAAAGACGCAGATATAAAAAAAGTTTTGCTATTAGGCTCTGGTGCCTTAAAAATAGGAGAAGCAGGGGAATTTGATTATTCCGGTTCGCAAGCTTTGAAAGCATTGCGCGAAGAAGGAATCGAGACCGTTCTCATAAATCCTAATATCGCAACAGTACAAACCAGTGAAGGCATTGCCGACCAAATATATTTCCTGCCCGTTACCCCTCTGTTCGTTGAAAAGGTTATTGCAAAAGAGCGCCCACAGGGCATAATGCTGGCTTTCGGCGGACAAACTGCGCTTAACTGCGGCGTAGAACTGTACAAAAGTGGTGTGCTTGAAAAATATAATGTAAAAGTTTTAGGAACTCCCGTCGAAGCAATTATCAACACTGAAGACCGCGAACTCTTCGTTGAAAGACTGAACGAAATCAATATAAAGACGATAAGCAGCGAAGCGTGCCAGAACATAGAAGAAGCACGTAAAGCTGCAAAAGAGCTGGGCTACCCTATAATCATACGCGCAGCATATGCATTAGGTGGATTAGGCTCAGGATTTTGCGACAACGAAGAAGAGCTAAACAAGATTGCTGAAAAAGCATTCTCTTTCTCTCCGCAGGTTCTTGTAGAAAAAAGTTTGCGCGGTTGGAAGGAAATAGAGTATGAAGTTGTACGCGACCGTTACGACAATTGCATAACGGTTTGTAATATGGAAAACTTCGACCCGCTGGGAATCCATACCGGCGAAAGTATCGTTGTCGCACCGTCGCAAACGCTAACAAACCACGACTACCATAAATTGCGCGCACTAAGCATTGAAATAATCCGACATATAGGTATTGTGGGAGAATGTAACGTGCAATATGCTTTCGATCCTAACTCCGACGATTACCGTGTCATAGAGGTCAATGCCCGGTTAAGCCGTTCTTCGGCGTTGGCTTCAAAAGCGACAGGATACCCATTGGCTTTTGTTGCAGCAAAGTTAGGACTGGGATACGGATTGTTTGAACTGAAAAACTCCATAACCAAGACCACAAGCGCTTTCTTTGAGCCCGCATTGGACTACGTAGTCTGCAAAATTCCTCGCTGGGATTTAAGTAAGTTCCGCGGGGTAGACCGTGAATTAGGCTCAAGCATGAAATCCGTAGGCGAAGTAATGGCTATAGGCCGGACTTTCGAAGAAGCCATCCAAAAGGGTATCCGCATGATTGGACAAGGAATGCACGGATTCGTAGACAACAAAGATCTTGAAATAAAGAACGTGGAACACGCTTTGAAGGAACCTACCGACAAACGTATTTTCGCCATTTACGAAGCATTCCGCGAAGGATACACAATAGACAAAATACACGACCTCACGAAAATCGACAAATGGTTCCTGCAAAAGCTCTATTACATTTATGAAACCAACGAAGAGCTTAAGGCTTGTCCGAACATCAATGTGTTAGACACAGAATTGCTTCGTAGGGCAAAACTGCAAGGGTTCTCCGATTTCCAAATAGCACGAGCCATTTGGAAAGATAAAATGGAAGATTGCCATATGCAATGGGTGCGTGAATATCGTAAATCATTGGGGATCGTTCCTGTTGTAAAACAGATAGACACGTTGGCAGCTGAGTATCCGGCTCAAACCAATTACCTTTATTTGACTTATAGCGGTATTGCCAACGATGTGAAATATCTCGGAGACAAAAAATCTATTGTCGTATTGGGATCTGGCGCTTACCGTATAGGTTCCTCGGTGGAATTCGATTGGTGTGGAGTCCAAGCGTTGAACACAATACGTAAAGAGGGCTATCGGAGTGTAATGATAAACTACAATCCCGAGACTGTTTCGACAGATTACGATATGTGTGACCGACTCTATTTCGATGAATTGACCTTTGAACGGGTAATGGATATTCTCGAATTGGAAAATCCTCATGGGGTTATTCTTTCGACCGGAGGTCAAATACCGAACAATTTGGCTACCCGTCTTGACGAACAGCATGTTAATATATTGGGGACGACAGCCAAGAGCATTGATAATGCAGAAGACCGTCACAAGTTCTCTTCTATGCTCGACTCGTTAGGTATAGACCAGCCCCGTTGGCGAGAACTAACCTCGTTGTCAGATATTTACGATTTCGTGAAAGAAGTCGGTTATCCAGTATTGGTTCGCCCCTCTTACGTGCTTTCCGGTGCGGCAATGAATGTTTGTTCGAACAATACGGAGTTGGAGCAGTTCCTACAACTGGCAGCTAATGTTTCTAAAAAACACCCTGTCGTTGTGAGTGAATTTATTCAGAATGCCAAAGAAATAGAAATGGACGCTGTTGCACGTAATGGTGAAGTCCTGATTTATGCCATATCCGAGCATATTGAGTTTGCCGGGGTTCACTCTGGTGATGCGACCATACAATTTCCACCTCAAAAATTGTATGTCGAGACTATGCGGCGTATCAAGAAGGTTGCCGGACAGATTGCTCAGGCGCTTAACATATCGGGGCCTTTCAATATCCAATTTTTAGCCAAAAACAACGATATCAAGGTCATCGAGTGTAACCTAAGAGCTTCTCGGAGCTTTCCTTTTGTATCGAAAGTATTGAAAATTAATTTTATCGAGTTAGCTACCAAAGTAATGATGGGGCTTCCTGTGGAAAAACCGAATAAAAACGAATTTGATTTAGACTATGTCGGGATTAAAGCATCTCAATTCTCGTTCTCCCGGTTGCAGAAGGCCGACCCCGTATTAGGTGTGGATATGGCATCGACCGGCGAAGTCGGTTGTATAGGGCTCGATACGAGTGAAGCAGTATTAAAGGCTATGCTTTCGGTCGGATATCAAATACCCCAAAAGAATATTTTACTCTCAACGGGAACAACAAAGCAGAAAGCCGATATGCTTGAAGCTGCGCAATTATTGCATCAAAAGGGATATAATTTATTTGCAACAGGAGGGACTCATCAATTCCTTACCGATAACGGTATTCCTGCGGTGAAAGTATACTGGCCCAGTGAAAGTGACCGTGAGCCTCAGGCATTAGAAATGTTGCACAATAAACAAATCGATTTGGTAGTCAATATTCCCAAGAATCTAACTCAAAAAGAGTTGGATAACGGATATAAGATACGCCGAGCCGCCATTGACTTTAATATCCCGCTTATTACGAATGCCCGATTGGCATCGGCATTTATTCAGGCATTTTGCAGTTTGAGTATCAATGATATACAAATCAAAAGTTGGGACGAATATAAATAGCAATAAAAGATTGATGATCGCTAGAAAGAGGGTATCTTTACTGGATACCCTCTTTTTTATTTACTCAATGTTTTATATGAAAGAATATGCCAAGTTATACCTATCGCTAAAACTATAAAAAGAGTTGCTAACCATATATTTCCAGCCATGAAGAATGAACAATACAGCAAAGTCAGCCAAACTAATGAAACGGAGATAACCTTTACTCGTAGAGGAATTGCTTTGTTTTCCATGAAATTTCGAATGTATGGCCCCAACCGTTTATGATTCAATAGCCACTTATATAGTCGCGGGGAACCACGGAACCATAAAATACTAGATAACAAAAGAAATGGTGTTGTAGGTAATAAAGGTAGAAAAATTCCCATAACTCCTAAACACAGAGAGATACTTCCTAAAACGATATATATGACTTTCACATCACAAAAATACAATAAATATCGAATATGCTTTATAAATAATAAGAAAGGGAATATCTGAAAAGATACTCCCTTTCTTATTATTTGTCAGAAAATCGAGGAATTACATCATTCCACCCATGCCGCCCATTCCGGGAGCTGGCATAGCGGGTGCAGGATTTTCCTCTTTCTTATCGGCAATCACACATTCTGTTGTCAAGAACATGCCTGCGATAGAGGCTGCATTTTCCAGAGCTACACGAGTTACCTTAGCCGGGTCAATAACGCCTGCTGCAAAGAAATTTTCATAGGTATCTGTACGGGCGTTGTATCCAAAGTCTCCTTCTCCGTCTTTAACCTTTTGAACAACAACAGCACCTTCTACTCCGGCATTAGCGGTAATTTGGCGAAGAGGTTCTTCTATGGCTCTTTTTACAATTTCAATACCTGTCGTTTCATCTTCATTTGCTCCCTTTAAACCATCTAATGCGGGGATACAACGAATGTATGCAACACCTCCACCTGGAACGATGCCTTCGGCAATAGCTGCTCTTGTAGCGCTTAATGCATCGTCTACACGGTCTTTCTTCTCTTTCATTTCGACTTCGGAAGCGGCTCCAATATAGAGAACTGCGACTCCACCGGCTAATTTAGCCAAACGTTCTTGCAGTTTCTCACGATCATAATCGGAGGTTGTCGTTTCTATTTGGGCTTTGATTTGGGCAACGCGTGCAGCGATGGAATCTTTGCTTCCCATACCGTTGACAATCGTGGTATTCTCTTTGTTTACCGTAATCTTTTCAGCACGACCTAACATTTCGATTGTCGTCGATTCCAATTTCAATCCTTTTTCTTCAGAAATAACTACACCACCTGTCAAAACAGCTATGTCTTCGAGCATTTCTTTACGACGATCCCCGAATCCGGGAGCTTTTACAGCACAGATTTTGAGAGACCCGCGCAAACGGTTTACAACCAAAGTTGCCAAAGCCTCACTATCGACATCTTCTGCTATAATCAGTAAAGGACGACCTGTTTGTGCCGTAGCTTCAAGAACGGGAAGCATATCCTTCAAGGCAGAAATCTTTTTGTCGTAGATCAAAATATACGGAGTATCCATTTCGCACTCCATTTTCTCGGTATTCGTAACGAAGTAAGGAGA
>ERZ824600.4665-NODE-4665-length-11817-cov-12.057388_pt1 | contig 11817 bp, 10 predicted proteins | sample MGYA00519933_ERZ824600 | MGnify/ENA primary metagenome ERZ824600 (study PRJEB31778, sample SAMEA3449178) | human gut metagenome | biome: human gut; feature: human-associated habitat; material: faeces | place: United Kingdom | collected 2010/2012 ... | reverse complement strand
CAAGCAAAAAGTTGCAAAGAAGTAGTTGCATTTAGTGTAAAATATGCTTGTGAAAAATTATGCAGACCTTGTATTAAATCAGATTCTGGTTTATATATAGATGCTTTAGGAGGTTTACCAGGACCTTATAATGCTTATTTCGATAAACAAATTGGTGTTGATAAGTTTTTGGAATTATTCAAAAACGAAACTAATAGAAAAGCAAGATTAGAAGATTGTTTTGCTTATTGTGAGCCTGGACAAGAACCAGTTATATTTACTGGTGGTGGAACTGGTACAATAGCAACAGAAGCAAGAGGTAATTTGGGAAGATGGCACGATAAGTTTTATATTCCAAATGGGGAAACAGAAACATTAAGCGAATTAAGAGAAAAAGATAGAGATTATGAAGCAAAATTTTGGGGTACTGCTAAATATGATTTTGCTGAATGGTTTAAAAAAAATAAAATGTAAAAAGTTGATAAGGGGGTCAAATGATGGAGAAATTTACAATTATTGCGGGACCGTGTGCAGTTGAATCAGAAGAACAAATAGTTAGGATTGCCATAAAACTAAAACAAATTGGTGTTGATTATTTAAGAGGCGGTGCATTTAAACCACGAACTAACCCAGACAGTTTTCAAGGATTGGGAGATTTGGGAATAGAATATCTTTTAAAAGCTAAGGAAATAACTGGCTTACCAATTGTTACCGAATTAATGACAATAGAACAGGTAAGAAAATATGCAGATAAAATTGATATTATACAAATTGGTAGTAGAAATATGTATAATTATGAATTATTAAAAGAATTAGGTCATTATTCAAAACTTGTATTATTAAAAAGAGGTTTAAGTGCCACATATAACGAATGGATTAATGCTGCAAAATATATAAATAATGAAGATAAGGTTATTTTATGTGAAAGGGGAATAAGAGGGTTTGATATGTCTACAAGAAATGTTTTAGATATTCAAGCAATTCCATATATTAAACATAATACAAAACATAAAATTTTTGTTGATCCAAGTCATGCTTCAGGAAATCGTTATATGATTGAACCCATGTCTTTAGCCTCTGTTACTGCTGGTTGTGATGGATTAATGATTGAAGTTCATGATAAGCCAGATGAGTCATTGTGTGATAAAAATCAAGCTATAAGTATTGAAGAGTTAACAATAATAATAAACAAAATTAAAAAACTTAATAAATAGTAAAAGTTTTTACCAGTTATTGAAGAATAATTGGTATTTTTTTAGAAAATAATTAATAAAAATTAATATGAGGTGCAAATGAAAAAAATTATTTTTATATTAATTTCTTTATTTAGTTTTATTTTTATAAAAAACGTTAATGCTGTTGAAATGGACATAAGTGCAAAAAGTGCTATTTTAGTAGATTTTAATACAGGAAAAGTATTATATTCAAAAAATGAAAATGAACCACTTGCAATGGCTTCGATGACAAAGGTAATGAGTATGCTTTTGATAATGGAAAAAATTGATGATGGTTCATTAAAATATGATGATATTGTAGAGATTTCTACCGAGTCCTCTTCGATGGGAGGTAGTCAAATATTTTTAAATCCTGGCGATAAATATAAAGTAATAGATCTTTTAAAAGGTGTTGCTATGGCATCCGCTAATGATGCAGTTGTCGCTTTAGCGGAAAAAACTTATGGTTCTAAAGAACATTTTATCGAAGCAATGAATAAAAAGGCAGAAAGTCTAGGTCTTAAAAATACTCATTTTGTTAATGTTCACGGTCTTGATGAAGAAGGACATTATTCATCAGCGTATGATATGTCAGTTATGGCAAGAGAACTTTTGAAACATGAAAAAATTCTTGATTTTACAAGAGTATACGAAGAATATTTAACTAAACCGGATGGTTCACAGATTTGGCTTGTTAATACTAATAAACTTGTTAGATTCTATGATGGTGTAGATGGACTTAAAACAGGATTCACTCAAAAAGCAGGTTATTGTTTAACCGCTACAGGGAAGAAAAATAATTTAAGATTAATAAGTGTAGTTATGGGTGAAGAATCAATTGAAAAAAGAAGTAGTGATACAGTAAAACTTTTAAATTACGGTTTTAATACATTTAAAGTTAACTTAATTAAAAATAAAAGTGAAATACTTGGTAAGGTAAATGTACAAAAAGGTAAAAAAGAAAAAGTTGATGTAGTACTTGTAAATGATTTAATAGAACTTTTAAATGCAAGTGATAAACCAAGTAATTATAAATTTAAAATACTGGTAGATAAAATAACTGCCCCAGTTAAAAAGGGTGATGTAATAGGTAAAGTTAAAGTACTTAATGATAATGATATTTTAATATCAGAGGTTGATATAACAGTAAATGAAAATGTTTTAAAAGCAAATTTATGGGATTTATTTAAAAGAAATTTAAAATATAATTTAGTTTGGAATTAATACCTTTATGGTATTTTTTTATGAGTATTAACTCATAATGTAACTTTTAAGCAATATAATAATTGACTTTAATAAGAAATTATATTATATTGGTATTGCATTTGAAAAAAGTGTAATAAAAAAAGCGGTGATCCCGACCACAATAGGGAACTAAAAAAGGAAACTAGAGAGCTCACTCTAGTTTTATTATATAAAATAATTGGCAAAATAATAGGTAAATAATGAAATTAAACCAATGGTGTGTGTAAAAATAATTATTTGAATGATAATATTTTTATAGGAAGTGAGAATATGGATCAAGTTAAAATTGGCAAATTTATTGCAAGTTTGAGAAAAGAAAAAAATATGACTCAAGAGCAGTTTGCACAAAAAATGGGTGTAAGTATAAATGCTGTAAGTAAATGGGAAAGGGGAATAAGTTTTCCTGATGTTTCACTATTTAAAAAAATATGTAATGAACTTAATATAAGTATTGAGGAGTTAATTAATGGAGAAAAAGATAATAGTGATGAAGCTAAAGAAAAAGCAATTATTACTTCAATAAAAGATAAAGAAAAAATGAAGAAAAAGAATAAAAAGATATTTATTATAAGTTCAATATTATTTTTAATAGTTATAAACTTTTTAATAATTTATAATTTAAAAATGAAAGTTAATTTAGTAAATGATTCAAATTATTTATATGATGAAGTAATTGAATTTCTTAAAAAGAAAGAATTTAAAGAAAATCCTGATGTAAAATATAAAGACTTTAATGTTTTTTATAGTTACTATGGTTTTGGTATTGAAAAATCTGGTAATTATAAGTATGTATATATGTGGATTTATAATGGAAGTTATTATATTGAAAATGAAGAATATGGTGGTGCTTTAGCATCTTCATCGGGAAGTTCAATACCAATAAAAGCGATATTTAAAAATAATATTTTACAGGAAATTATTTACCCAAAACAAGGTAATGAATATACCTTTTCAATAAGAAAAATGTTTCCTAAAATAATTGCTCATCAAGTTTTAAATTTTGATAAATATAAAAATATCAATAAATTATATAATGAAGTAGAAAATAAAAAAAATATCTATTATAACTATCTAAATGTAGATGTAAATAAAATAACTCTTGATGATTTAGCATATGATGACTTACTATTTTCTGTTGAATCTAAAACTACTTCATGTATTCCTTTACTTTTAAATGTATATAAAAATAATAAGTATGTTTTATATACGCAATATAAGGCTTGTAAAAAAGGACAAGCTTGTAATGATATGCTTGAGTATGTGGATCCAATCGAAGGTAAATATGATTTTGATTTAATTGAAATTATTAGACATAGTACAGATGCAAATTTACATTTATATATTACGGGAGATTTTTCAAATTATACTATTTCTTCGGGAAAAGGTTATACGTTTACTACAGATGATGATAATAAATATTTAAAAGATTTTTTAAAGTCACTTAACATTAATTTAAAACAGTGTGCACAGCCAAAATATAATAATTAATTTTTAAACTAATATGGCTGTTAAAAAAAATTGTAAAATTCTATATTAGTAATATTTAATAATTAGTCATAATTTTAATTTTTTTTGCTATTTCTATTTTTGTGAAAAGAAAGTATGATATAATATAAATAGAGGTTATTATTTTGAAATGGAGGACTAAAAATGAATAAAAAAGTATTAATTATTTTAATATGTATGATTATGATTTTAGGAGTAACTGGATGCAAAAATTCTAAAAATAAATTTGATATAGGAAATGTATCTGATGTAAAAATTTCACAAAGTGATGTTACTTTGTCTATTAAAGAGGGTACATTAACAAATGAAGGAGCAACTTTAATTTTAACTAATAACAGTGATAAAAACTATCAATACGGATATCCGTATGCAATAGAGATAAAAAAAGATGGAAAATGGCATTATATAAATGCTCAACTTGACTTCATTTTACCAGCATTACACCTTCTTGCAAATGAGAGTAAAGAAATTGAACTAAATTGGAAATCAGGCTATGGAACATTACCAGAGGGTACTTATAGAATTATAAAAAGTATTGATTATGAAAAAGAAGAAGGACAATACGAAACTTTTAATGTAGCAGTGGAATTTACTATAAAAAAAGATTTAAATTCTAGTGATGATTTTGACTTTTATATTACAAAACCGCAAACACATACAGATATTAGATATAATGAATATTATACCTCTGATAATAATAGTATTTATTTAGCTGGTAACATCAAAGAATTTTATATTAAAGAAAATGATAAAGATATAACTTTAAAAACTTATTTATCAACAGCATTTCAAACAATTGATGATGGTATAAAAAATATTACTAATAAGTTAGAGTTAAAAGAAACTTTACAAGATGGGGAAGTTCAAATATATAAATCAAAAAATAAAAATATAACCATGATAATATGTAATACTACTAAAAATAATAAAAATATATTAGTTGGTGACTATTCTATGAAGTATAATGAAAATGACTGTAAAAACTAAAAATAAAACTAGAACTCTAGCTTTATTTTTTTATTCTTTAACAAGAGGATTAAAATTATCTATTGCTTCGACTAATTTAGGGTGTTTTATTACAAAGTGAATAGCTGGATTAGCAATTTTAGATATAATGACGTATTTATTATTTATAATTGTAGTAGTAATATTTTTAAATGTTTGCTCCTTTTCATAATTTAGATGATAATTAATATTTTCTTTTTCAAATTTTTTAGTAAGTTTTAAATGCTCTAAATATTCATCATAAGTATAATTAATCTTTTTATTATAAAACATATTTTCTAAAGATAACGTTATATTTTCATTTTCTTTTATAATATAAATATAATCATTAACACTATTATTTTTTAATATATTATTCATATATTTTAATTCACTATTTTTATATTTAATTATTTTTTCTATATCTAATTTACTAACTTTATTTCTTTTTAAAATCTTTTTTAATAGTTCATCAGTAATTGTAAATATAGGTAGGGAAGATAAAAATCTTTTTCTATTCCCTTTTACATTTTCATCATTTTTTAAGAAAAGTTCATATTCATTTTGATTATTTTCTCTATATATTTCCATAAGTGGTTTTGCTTTTTTTAATAGTAAATCACATTTTTCTTTATAATATTTAACTTCATTTTTGTTTGTAGACAAATAGTACATTCCTTTGTTATGATAACCTTTTATACATTCACCAGTTAAGGCAGTTACTCCAGATACATAATTTAAATGATTATAAACATTATTTTTTACATTATTCAAATAGTAAGGGGATATTTGACCAGTCATATAAATTGGTATCCAACTTTCAAGTCCAAGCATCATTTCATTAAATGGTCTATCTAAGTTATGAATAATGTTTAAATGATGACCTTTTTTTAAACACATCGCTATAGCAAACATCCATTTCTTACCAAAATCAGTATCTTTTGCCATATCTTCCATTGGCATATCACTACACATAAAAATATCTTCTTTAGATTTTGATAATACAGTGGATTTAAAAAAGTTTAATTCTCCTTCCTTCATTTCTTCGATGCCATAATAATGCTTTGTTTTACCTTTATAAAAAGGTATATTTGGAACTTTTAATTTATCAAATTTTATTACTTTTATATAATCATCTAAATTAAATGTATCAAGATTATGAAGAAAATCTGATATTTGATTTTTAAGTATCTTTTTTTCACTTGTTAGAAAGGTAAATAAAACATCATATATTTTTTCATTTGTTATATCTTTATCACATCCAATTATCTCAATTAGGCTATTTAAATCATCAGGACTTTTATATTTAAATAAGATATATGAACATATTTTATTTGTAAACTCTATTGGATTTGATGGTTTGGATTTTCCATATCTAATTCTTGATATGTGAGATGGATCAAATACAATGTATTTTGCCATTTCATTCATATTTATTTTTAGAGATGTTATTAACGTATTTAAATTATTACTAAATGTTTCATAGTCAAAATTATCATTTTCAAAAGCAACCTCAAAATCACTTGTTATTTTATCAAGTGAATACTTATTTTTACCATTTTCTTTAGCAATATTAAATATGGCATTAATAAGTTTTTTAAATTGATTACTATCCTTTGCAGGAGTTCTTTCACCACTTCGATATCTTGATATAGTGGGTTCGGATAATCCAGACTCTTTTGAAAGTTTTTTCGAAGAACAATTAAGACTTTCTAAATACGTATTTAAGGCATCATTAAACTTCATAATTTCACCACTTTCTAAAAATATTATACTATATTTTTTTAATAAAAAATATATTTCCAGTTAAAACATTGTTTTATATGGAAAGCTTGTTGCTTACGTAGACTTTTATAATTATAATATACATATAGGTAGGTGCTTTATGAAAATTGGAAAATATGATATATCTAAAAAAAATATGATTATAATTGGTGGTATTATTCTTGCATTTGTTATAGGAATTATTTTATTAACTAAAAAGGATGGAAAAATATTTTATAATCCTGATGCAAATATAAAGATAGTTAAATCAGAGGCTAGTCAAATTGAATTCGAAGATTATAAAACTAATGAATTTTCTATTAAAAAACCTAAAGGTTGGAAAGTTGATACTCTTGGAGATTATATTCATTACACAATTAAAGTATATGATCCAAATAATCCTACATATCAATTTTTCTTAAATATGAAAACCGAAGGGTATAATAAATCTGAGGATGCTAAAAGGTGGCAACAAAAATATTATCCAAATAATATATTTGCTAAAACTAGTGTAATTGCCTCTAAAGATACCGAAGGTTTTTATAAAATATTTAATGATTTAGGAACTTTAAATAATTCTGCATCATTTACATTTCCAATCTTAACTGATTTTACTGTTATAGATAATCTAGGTAAAGGCAATTTAGGTGGTGATATGTTAAGAGCAGCATTTAAAGATGCAAATGGTAAAGAGGGTGAAGGAATATTTACTGCATATGTATACGATGTTGGACCAAATTATGTTTCAGAAAACATTATATCCGGTAAACAAATTGATATACAATATTTAAATGTTTATGATACAATTTTTATTACTACACCAAAAGATAAATTTATTGATTGGGAAGATACATTAAATACTATTTGTTCTTCATTAGAATTTACAGATACATTTATAAATGGTTTTAATAAAGAGCAAGATACTGTTATGAATAATTTTCAGAAAATTAGAGCAATAGGTAATGAAATAAGTGACGGAATAATGGATTCATGGAATAAGAGAAATACATCTTTTGATATAATGAGTCAAAAACAAAGTGATGCAACACTAGGTTATGAAAGAGTATATGATACAGAAACTAATGAAGTATATAAAGCTTATAATGGATTTACAGATAATTATGATGGTGAAAGATATAAACCTATAACTGATGATATGTACTTAAAAAAGACAAGTGGAACTATAGAAAAGCAGGCTTAATATGAAAAATAAAAAAGTATTAATATATGTTGGTATAGTAGTTATTATTTTGACTATTATTATAATTATTGTTGCTATTAAAAGTAATAAACCAATGCCAATTAATAATGTGGTAGTAAATAATACCACAGTTGCAAAAACTTTAGTGGAAAACTTAAAACAAAAAGATTCTAATAAAAAATATTTTAAATTAAATGATGGTAAGTTTTTAAATGAGGATACATCCTTTAGTAAATATTCATTTATAAATGATAATTCTATTTATATTTTTAATCCAAATAAACTTGATGAAGGAGAGTTTGTTTATAAAAAAGTGTATGATGTTGATAAAAACATTAAAGTTATGAATATAGCTCCAAACTCTGGAAGTGATATTCTATTTTATGACTATAATGATACATTATATACATTACATGATAATAATCCTGATAATAAAGTTAGAGATAGTTATGATATATATTTAAATGCTAACTATAGTTTAAGTGATTATCTAAAATCGGAATATTCTACGCAGTTTCTTGGAAAGAAAACCAATTATGATTTTATGTCAAATTATATTTATGTAAAAGATAATGTTTTATATAGTAAAAACTATGGAAATGAAAAATATCCAAATATTGAGAAAGTAAGTGGTAATTATGAAGGTGAAAAAGTAATTAGAATTTATAATGAAAGAATACTTAAAACAGATAAAGGGTTTTATGAAATAATGAGTTATTTTAATACTAAAGAAAATAAAACAGTTACTACTACAGTAAAAATTAATATTTTAACTAAATATTATGATGAAGTATTAACATTTACTTATAAATATGTCATTTTAAAAGATTTAACTATTATACCTATAAATGATGTTATGGAAAATAGAGTAAGAGATTATTCATATGACTATTTCTTAAGTGGATTTAATTATGAAAATGAAATTAGATACGAAGAATAATACCTTTTTAGGTATTTTTTTGTTATAATTAATTTATGAAAAAGAAATTATTAATTATTATTATTTTTATATGTTTATTTATTATTTTATATTTGCTTTACCATTTTAACTATATACCACATAAAAAGTACACTAATAACTATTTTAATATTGAGTCTTATGTAAGTAATGTAGATAAAGATAATGATGGAATTGATGATCAAACAGATATATTAGATAGTGCAAGAAAATATATAGCCACGAAGCCAAAGTATAAAAGTAAATATTATAATACAGGTTATCCAAATGATGGTTATGGAGTATGTACTGATGTAGTTGCTTTTGCTCTTAAAGATGCTGGTTATGATTTACAAAGTCTTGTTAATGAACATATATTAGCACATAAAGGTTTATATGATATAGAGGTAGTAGATAAAAATATAGATTTTCGAAGAGTAAAAAATTTAAAAATTTATTTAGATTACAATGCACAAAGTTTAACCAAAGATATTAATGATATAGAAAAGTGGCAAGGTGGAGATATAGTAGTTTTTAAAAATCATATTGGTATTGTGTCTGATAATAGAAATCATAAAGGAATTAGTTTTGTTATTCATCATGCAAATCCATATCAAAAATATTATGAAGAAGATATTTTAGAGTATCATAATGATATAGTGGGTCATTATAGAATTAGTTAAATAAATATAAAAAGGGACAAATAATATGTGCTGAAGATATTCAACACGAATTAGAAATAAAATATCAATAATTAAAATTTTGAAAAAGTATTACTTTACAGTAATTTGACGTTTTTGCTAAAATGTGCTATAATCGTAGGAATTAAGGGGGAAAATAATTATGAATGATTGGGATGATATTAAATCATTGGACGAGGAATTAATTTTAGTTCAATTAAGAAAAAGGGAGAAAGAATTACCTAAAAAAATTGATTTGAAAGATAAATTAAAATTACTATTATTAATCATTGGGGTTTCATTTGTGTCAGGTGTAGCAATAGTAGCTATTCCATCTCCTATAACTTTATATGTAGTTGGAGGAATAGTGCTTACTACAGGTGTAACTATAGCAGGTGTTAATTTAATTAAATTAGGACTAGATTTTAGAAAAAGAAGAGAAAAAACAATGGCTGCATTATTAGAGTTAAAAGAAAGTGGAAATCTTGATAAAATTAACTTTGATGAAAAAATGATATTCGAAGAGGTTAAAAAACAAAAATTAGGACTTGCTAGTGAAGAAGATTTTTATAGTGAAAAAATGCAAAACTATATTGCAACTGAAGAAAACAAAGAAGAAAGTAAGTATGAAAATGTTCTAAGAATTCAAAATAATAAATCAAATATTAGATTGTATAATCCTAAAGAGCAAGTTCCTAATTCAAAAGATGATGTAATAAATAAAATTATGTATGAATTAGACGCATATTGTTTAGGTTTAAATTTACCTCCGATGGAGATATCAAATAATGAGTGGCAAATATATTTTGATACACTTTATGATGCTTTTAGTCAAAACGGTGCCACTGATGATTATTATAATGCAGTTTCTAGATTATGTAGAATAACATTATCAAATAGTTTGGTTAATAAATCTGAATATATATCTATAAAAGACTTTATTGATAGTGTTGAATATTTAGATAAGAAATTTTCATTCTTTGATATATCTTTATCTAAAGGCGAAGTAACTGCACTTCAAAATATGTTGAATGAAAAAATTAATAGTGAAAAAATAATTACTTTAAATATTAGTAAAAAAAAGTAAGTTATTTTTAATAATTAAAATTATACATTTTGCATAAATATATAAATAAATGTTATCTTATAAATATTTTGCGAATTTAGGATAATAAACCCCAACCTGTAAAAGTATAATCAAAAATAGTACTCTTATGAGTTTCTTCTTGCTCATTTACCGTTCCTCCAACAAAATCTTGGCGAGTCAAAAACCTAAAAAAATTAAGAAGGTAACGCCATTCCTACACATTCAAGTAAGTATTATACACATATATTTTAGCAATTATGTTATAAAAGGGCCAACCAAAAAATAGGTTGGTCTATTTATTTACTATTTTAAAAATATATTCCTTTATGTTTTCTATAGTTTCATTTAATGATATTGATAATTCATTATATAGATATTTTTCTGCAAGATTAAAGTATTTATCATCCTTATCACTTATTTTCTTCTTATTATTAATTCTGTTTTCATTCCTTAAATAAGTTGTTTTAATAATTTTAACAAGATTTTCGTGATTATCAGTATTTAACAATTCTTTATATTGAGTTTCTACATTTTTTTCATTAATATTTTTTATAGGTGATATATTTGGTATTTTTTCTATTAGAATTTTTGCTTCTTCACTAGAAATTACCTTTCTTAAAAGATTACTATTTACTGGAATATTAATTATTAATGATTCATCATCTATTGGAGTAATTATATATAATTTATTATCTTTAATACTTTTAATTTTACATAAATTATGCCTATATATTACATAGTCATTTACCTTATACATTTAGTGCCTCCCTATATAAATATTTTAACAAAATAAAAAAATTTTCGTAAGTTTTTTTTATTGCAATTTTTTTTTAATAAAAAATATTCAAAACCTTTATAAATCAAGTATTAACCTTGTTCGTTTTTTCTCAAATGTTTAACATTTGAGAAAATTTATTGTCTATTGTATGTATCTTATACTTAAATGTTAGCATATTTTTTTAGAGTTTTCAATAACCATTTCCATAAATTCGAGGTTTGTTTTTCCTAAATGTTAAACATTTGAGAAAATATGAGTGCCTATTTATGTAGGATTGGAGATAATATGAATAAAAAAATAAAATTAGGTTTGTTCGTGTTTATTATTATAGGTGTAGTAATATTAAATTTTACATATAAAAATAAAACTATTAAAACTAAAAGACAAAGTAATTTAGCAATAATGATTAAGGGTGATTCTGGAGAATATGTAAGTTCCAATG
>ERZ824600.4662-NODE-4662-length-11824-cov-11.662333_pt1 | contig 11824 bp, 7 predicted proteins | sample MGYA00519933_ERZ824600 | MGnify/ENA primary metagenome ERZ824600 (study PRJEB31778, sample SAMEA3449178) | human gut metagenome | biome: human gut; feature: human-associated habitat; material: faeces | place: United Kingdom | collected 2010/2012 ... | reverse complement strand
TAGCCGTCGGGGAAGGTGACGTTGACGTCGAAGGTCTCGCCGGGCTTGTGGCCGATGATCTGGTCTTCAAAGCCGTCGATGAACGTGCCGCTGCCCAGCGTCAGATCGTAGTTCTCGGCGCTGCCGCCGGTGAACTCCACATTGTTCACAGAGCCGACATAGTTGATGTTCACGGTGTCGCCGTCGGCGGCAGCGCGGTCGGTGATGTGCTCGGTGGAGGAATGCTGGCTCAGCAGATTGTTGAGCTGCTCCTCCACTTCCTCGCTGGTGGGCTCGATGTCCGAGCGCTTGATGGCGACGGATGCAAAGTCTTCGGGCAGTGTCACATAGTCCAGAGCGCGGATGCCCTCCCAGTAGCCCTTCTCATCCAGACCATCGCTGTAGTTGAAGTTCTGGTAGTCGTAGTCGGACGCGCTGCCGAGTGCGGAAGAAGATGCCGTGCTGGATGCAGCACTGTCGGCCTTGCCGCCGCAGGCAGCGAGGCTCAGCGCCAGAGCGCCGGCGCAGACAAGGCAGAGTGCCTTGGTGAAAATACGCTTCAAAAGAATTCCCTCCTGTTGGTAGACCGGTATTTTGCCGGTGGTTCGAAAAACAACCTCTATTATATCGGGTAAAAATGAAAAAGAAAAGTTTTTTGCAAAATTTCCACACTCTCCCCGCCCTTTGTCGGACTTTTGGGGCCGGAGAGTGCGAAAAGACGGAAAAGATATGGAAAAGCGGGGGAGCTTTTGCTATTATTATAATAATGTTTTAAATATGCCGGCGAAAAAGTTAGGAGGATAAACCCATGGATTTCAACAAAGCAGCTCTGGAAATGCACGAGACGCACCACGGCAAGGTGGGCATCGTGAGCAAGGTGGAGGTCAAGACCCGCGACGACCTGTCCACCGCCTACACCCCCGGTGTCGCTGAACCCTGCCGCAAGATCAAGGAAAACCCCGACGACGTCTACAAGTACACCTTCAAAAGCAATATGGTGGCTGTCGTCTCCAACGGCACCGCCGTGCTGGGTCTGGGTGACATCGGCCCCGAGGCAGGCCTGCCGGTCATGGAGGGCAAGGCTGTGTTGTTCAAGGAGTTCGGCGGCGTGGACGCCTTCCCCATCTGCATCGACGCCCACGACGCGGCCAGCGTCATCGCGGCCTGCAAGGCCATCGCCCCCACCTTCGGCGGCATCAACCTCGAAGACATCAAGAGCCCTGAGTGCTTTGAGATCGAAGAGACCTTGGAGCGTGAGCTGGACATCCCCGTCTTCCACGATGACCAGCACGGCACGGCCATCGTCGTGACCGCCGCCCTCATCAACGCCCTGCGCGTGGTGGGCAAGAAGATGGAGGACGTCCACATTGTCCTGAACGGCCCCGGCGCTGCCGGTACGGCCATCATCAAGATGCTGATGACCGCCGGCGCTAAGGACATCATCGCCGTGGACCAGTTCGGCACCCTGTATAAGGGCTGCAACAGCGCCGAGGCCCACAAGAACTGGCTGGGCGAAGTGACCAACCCCCGCCAGATCAAGGGCGGCCTGAAAGAAGCCCTTGAGGGCGCAGACGTCTTCATCGGCGTGTCCAAGCCCGGCATCCTGACCACCGAGCTGTGCAAGACCATGAACAAGGACGCCATCGTCTTTGCCATGGCCAACCCCACCCCGGAGATCATGCCGGACGAGGCCAAGGCCGGCGGCGTGCGGGTGATGGCCACCGGCCGCAGCGACTTCCCGAATCAGGTCAACAACGTGCTGTGCTTCCCCGGCCTGTTCAAGGGTGCCCTGAGCGTGCGTGCCCGCGACATCAACGACCAGATGAAGCTGGCTGCCGCCTATGCCATTGCAGACCTCATCACCGACGATGACCGCAGCGAGGAGAACATCATCCCCGGTGCCTTCGACCCCCGTGTGGCCCAGGCTGTGGCCGACGCTGTGGCCCAGGCTGCCCGGGACACCAGCGTGGCCCGCCTGTAACCGGAGGAACTGCCCATGAGAACGATTTCTGCACAGGAGATCACCGATACCGTTGCACGGCTGTGCATCGAGGCCAACACCCGCCTGCCGCAGGATGTGCAGGCCGCACTGGACAAGGCCCGGCAGGAAGAGCCCTGGCCGCTGGCCAGGAACACCCTCGACCTGCTGTGGTCGAACCTGAGCGCCGCCAAAGAGAAGGACCTGCCCATCTGTCAGGATACCGGCATGGCCTGCGTGTTCGTGGAGCTGGGCACCGATGTGCACATTGACGGCAGCTTTGAAACCGCCATCCATGAGGGCGTGCGCCGGGGCTACACCGACGGCTATCTGCGCAAGAGCATCGTGGCCGACCCGCTGCGCCGGGGCAACACCGGCGACAACACCCCCGCCGCCATCACGGTGCATCTGGTGGACGGCGAGGGCTGCCGCATCACGGTGGCCCCCAAGGGCTTTGGCAGCGAGAACATGAGCCGCATCCAGATGCTCAAACCCGCCGACGGCGTGGAGGGCTTCAAGAAGTTCGTGGTGGAGACCGTGAAGCTGGCCGGCTCCAACCCCTGCCCGCCCGTCGTGCTGGGCATCGGCGTGGGCGGCAGCTTTGATAAGGTGGCGTATCTGGCCAAAAAGGCCCTGCTGCGCCCGCTGGATGTACCCAACTCCGACCCCTACTACGCACAGCTGGAACAGGAACTGCTCACCGCCATCAACGGCTTGGGCATCGGGCCCCAGGGCTTTGGCGGCCGGACCACCTGCCTGGGCCTTGCCATTGAGCAGATGCCCACCCATGTGGCGGGCCTGCCGGTGGCCGTGAACGTTTCCTGCCACGTCACCCGCCGCGCCAGCGCGGAACTGTAAGGAGGGAGAAGCATGGAATACAGACTGACCACTCCCTGCACCGCGCAGGACCTTGCCCCGCTGAAGGCGGGTGACACCGTGCTGCTGTCCGGTGTGGTGTACACCGCCCGCGATCAGGCCCACAAGCGGATGATCGAGGCGCTGGACAAGGGTGAAGCGCTGCCTTTTGACCTGACCGGCAGCGCCATTTACTACGTCGGCCCCACCCCGGAGCGTCCGGGTGAGGTGATCGGCTCGGCCGGGCCCACCACCAGCGGCCGCATGGACGCCATGAGCCCCCGCCTGCTGGACCTGGGCAACAAGATCATGATCGGCAAAGGCAAGCGGGACGCCGCCGTCAAGGAAGCCGTAGTGCGCAACGGGGCCGTGTATCTGGCGGCTCTCGGCGGTGCCGGTGCCCTGATGGCAAAAAGTGTTGAGACGCTGGAGGTCATCGCCTGGCCGGACCTGGGCTGTGAGGCGGTGCGCCGCCTGACCGTGCGGGATATGCCCCTGACCGTGATCCTGGACGCCCACGGCGGCGACCTGTACCAGTCCGGCCCGGCGGCGTATCTGGAAAGCGAAAACTAACGGGGTTTTGTCCCCTTTGCACAAAACAAAACCGGCCTGGAATTGGCAAACCCGCTGTTTTGTGCAGAAGAAAGTTGGTTTGTTTGCACAAACTTCCTGCGAATTGCTTGCATCAACGGCAAAAGTGTGATATCCTGTAACATACAAACCGTGGTGCTTTGCATCCCGGCAGAGAACTTCCCGCCGTGGGGCGGGGCAAGGCAGGAGGCAAACAAACCATGCAGATCCACCAATCCGCAGAAGATTATCTTGAAACGATCCTGATGCTGACCCAGCGCATGGGCAAGGTGCGCTCCATTGACGTGGTCAATGAGCTGGGCTTTACCAAGGCGAGCGTGAGCATCGCCATGAAAAAGCTGCGGGAAAACGGCTATATCGCGGTGGACGGCGAAGGCAACCTGACCCTGTTGGAGCCGGGCCGTGAGATCGCAGAACGCATCTACAGCCGCCATCGTCTGCTCACCCACTTCTTCATGCAGCTGGGCGTAGACGAAAAGACCGCCGCCGAGGATGCCTGCAAGGCAGAGCACATCCTCAGCGAGCAGACGCTGGAAAAGATCCGCGAACGCGCCCTTGAGACTGACGCCGAAACCGGCAGCGCCCAATAAGCAGCAATTCGCACGATACCGCCCTCTGTACCTGTGGTACAGAGGGCGGTATTTTTTGTGCACCGGGGCGGGGTTGGCCCTTGCATCCGGGCAGCGGGTGCGGTATTCTTATAAGATAAGAACCGTTTTACGAATCGACCGGGGAGGGAAAACGACCATGGACGCAGACGAGATCCGCACACTGCTGGGCGAAATGGTATTTGAGCGTGCCCAGAAATACCGCCGCCGCATCCTGCAGAGCAGCTGCACCACCAACGAGGATGGCGTACGCCATGTCTCGGCGCTGGTGCAGGGCAATGGAGCCGACTGTTTTTATACACAGGTCTGGCTGCGGGAGAACGGCAGCTTTGTCAGTGCCTCCTGCGACTGTCCCTACAACCAGAACGGTGACGGCACCTACTGCAAGCACATCGGCGCGCTGCTGCTGGAGGATGCGGCCAAGCACCCCGCCCCCAAGGCACCGGCCGCCCCGGAAACCATCCCGGGCGTGGTGCGGGGCACCGACGGGCTGAACCCCGCCGCTTCCCGGAAGGACAGCTATGCTTCCGGGCTGGAAATGCTGTTCGGCCGCAAGTGGCGGGGCGACGCCCCCGTCACCGACCAGGAGGCCCGCAAGCTGCTGGAAACCTACCAGCAGAGTGCCCTGCAGGACCTGGGCGAGGCCGGAGATCCCCCTCAGGACACCGGCTTTGTGGAGCTGGAACCGGAGCTGACCATGCTGTCCGGCGGGCAGCCGTGGCTGCGGCTGCGCATCGCCAACCGGGAGCGGGGGCGGCAGTATGTGGTCAAGAGCATCCCTGCCCTGCTGGACGATGTGGAGCACGGCCGCAGTGCCAGCTATGGCCGCTTTCTGACCTTTGTGCACCGCTGGGACGCCTTTGACGAAGAGAGCCGTCAGCTGCTGCAGCTGCTGCGTCGGCAGGTGAACGCCAAGCAGAGCATGGAGACCAACGTGGTGCGCAGCTACAGCTATGCGGCGTCGGATGCCCCGGCAGGCGGTCTGCCGCTGACCGGTGAGATCTTTGACGCGCTGGTGCAGCTGTATGCGCCCACCGGCACGCTGGGCGGCTACGCCCTGCAGGAGGGCCTGCCCGTCATCACCATGACGGTGCAGCGCCGCCGGGGCGGTGTGCAGATCGACACCCTCCCGGCCCTGAACGCCGTGCATGGGCTGGACTATGATTATCTTTACAGCACCGATACCCTGTGGCGGCTGCAGCGGGCTTCCAGTGCCCGCATCCTTCCGGCTTTGCAGGCACTGTGCGGCAAAAGCCTGTTTTTCACCAGTGCCGACGCCACCGAATTCTGCAGCTATGTGCTGCCGGAGCTGGGCAGCAAGCTGACCATCGTGGACCCGGAACGCCTGCTGCTGAACCAGATCCCATTGGAACCCGTGGTGCAGTTCTATCTGGATGCGCCCCGCGACCGTGGTATGACCGTGACCGCCCACGCCGAATTCCTGTACGGAGAGGACCGGATCACCCCCTCCGGCCCGGCCCCGGCGGGCCTGCTGCGGGACACCCGCGCCGAGCGCCGGGCCGACCGGCTGCTGGCCACTTGGCTGGAGCCGGACCCCACCGAGCCGGGGCAGTACATGGTCACGGACGAAGAGCCGCTGTACCGCCTGCTGGAAGAGGGCGTGCCCGCCCTGATGGACGAAGGTGAAGTGTACCTGAGCGACGCCTTTCGCAATCTGCAGGCCGCCCCGCCCAAAATTTCGGTGGGCGTGTCGGTGCACGGCAGCGTACTGGACCTGGAGGTGGACACCGGCGAGTTCCCGACCGCAGAGCTGCGGGAGCTGCTGCAGTCCCTGCACCAGAAAAAACGCTACCACCGCCTGCGCGACGGCCGCCTGCTGCGGCTGGACGACAATCTGGAAGGGCTGGACGAGCTGAACGAAACGCTGGAGCTGTCCGGCGCAAAGCTCAAAGATGGACATGCGGAACTGCCGCTTTACCGTGCTCCCACGCTGGACTGGGCACTTTCGGGCCAGAACGGCCTGCGCTTCAGCCGCGACGACGCATTCCGCCGCATCAGCCGCAGCTTCCATGCCGTGAAGGACAGCGAGTATACCCCGCCCCAGTCCCTGCACAGCGTGCTGCGCAAGTATCAGCGGGACGGTTACCGCTGGCTGCGCACGCTGGACGGCTACGGCATGGGCGGCATCCTGGCCGACGATATGGGCCTGGGCAAGACCCTGCAGGTGCTGAGCTACCTGCTGGCCCTCAAGGAGGGCGGGCAGCCCCTGCCCAGCCTCATCGTGTGCCCGGCGTCACTGGTGCTGAACTGGGAGGAAGAGTGCAAAAAGTTCACCCCGCAGCTCACCTGTGTGGCGATGGACGGCGACGCCGCCCACCGCGCTGTGCTGGCCCGCCGGTGGGCAGAGGCCGATCTTGTGGTGACCAGCTACGACCTGCTGCGCCGCGATGAGGATCGCTACGCCGAGCAGCCCTTCTATGCCTGCATCCTGGACGAAGCGCAGGCCATCAAGAACCATACCACCCAGAAATACAAGGCCGTGTGCCAGGTCCGCAGTCAGGTACGCTTTGCCCTGACCGGCACCCCGGTGGAGAACCGGCTGGGTGAGCTGTGGAGCATCTTCTCCTTCCTCATGCCAGGCTATCTGCCGCCGTACAAGAACTTCTGTGCCCGGTTTGAAAAGCCCATCGTGCAGGAGGAAGATGCCAACGCCGTGCGGCGGCTGAATCAGCTCACCGGGCCGTTCATCCTGCGCCGCATGAAGGCGGATGTGCTGCGGGAGCTGCCGCCCAAGACCGAAAATGTCCACCGCATCGAGCTGGACACCGAACAGCGCAAGCTGTACCTTGCCGCCGTGGTGGACGCCCGCGAGAAGCTGCGCGCCGCCAAGCCCGAGGACAAAATGGCGGTGTTTGCGGTGCTCATGCGGCTGCGGCAGATCTGCTGCGACCCCCGCCTTGTGGCTGACAACTGGTCCGGCAGCAGCGCCAAGCTGGACGCCTGCATGGAGCTGGTCACCGCCGCCGTGGAGGGCGGCCACCGCATCCTGCTGTTCAGTCAGTTCACCTCCATGCTGGACCTGCTGGCCCAGCGGCTTGACGAGGCCAGGGTGAGCCACTTCACCCTGCAGGGCTCCACCCCCAAGCCGGTGCGTGCCGAGCTGGTTCGCCGCTTCAACGGCGGTGAGGCCAGCGTGTTCCTGATCTCCCTGCGGGCAGGCGGCACCGGCCTGAACCTGACCGCCGCCGATATCGTCATCCACTACGACCCGTGGTGGAACGTGGCGGCCCAGAATCAGGCCACCGACCGCGCCTACCGCATCGGTCAGAAGAACCCTGTGCAGGTGTATAAGCTCATTGCACAGGACACCATTGAAGAAAAGATCGTGGAGCTGCAGCAGGCCAAGCAATCGCTGGCGGACACCGTCACCGGCTCGGCCGACGGCGCGATCCTGTCCATGAAGCCTGAGGAGCTGCTGCAGCTGCTGGGCGAAGAAGCATAAGGAGGAAGCATTATGAAGGTTTGGGATCTGCACTGTGATACCCTCAGCGAGCTGCGCCGTGCCGAAAAGAATGGCACCCCCGCAAGCTTTGCCCACAACGATCTGCACATCGACCTGGAAAAATTGCAGGCCGGAGACTACATGCTGCAATGTCTGGCCGCGTTTGTGAACCTGGCCGACCCCACCCCCGGTGCCGACCCGCTGGTGACGGCGCTGGAAGAGATCGACGTGTTCAAGCGGATCATGGCAAAATACCCGGACCGCATTGCCCCGGTGTACACAGCGGCCGACATCCGCAAAAACGCCGAAGCAGGAAAGATCAGCGGCCTGCTCACCGTGGAGGAGGGCGGCTGCTGCAAGGGCAGCCTGGGCGTGCTGCGCCGGATGTATGAGCTGGGCGTGCGCATGATGACCTTGACCTGGAACCACGACAACGAGCTGGCCGCCCCGCAGGCAAACCCCGGCGGGCCGCTGGCGGCTCAGACCCAGCGCGGCCTGACCGAGACGGGCTTTGCCTTTCTGGCCGAGATGGAGCGCCTGCACATGATCGTGGACGTGAGCCATCTTTCTGACCGGGGCTTCTGGGACATCGTGGAACACGGCACCCGCCCCTTTGCGGCCAGCCACTCCAATTGCCGCGCCCTGTGCCCCCACACCCGCAACCTGACGGATGCGATGATCCGCGCCCTGGCCGAAAAAGGCGGCATCGCGGGGCTGAACTACTATGCTGCTTTCCTGGACACCGACCCCGCTCACCCGGAAGCCTGCCGCAGCACGGTGGAGCGCATCGCAGAGCACGCGGCCCACTACAAGCAGGTGGGCGGCATCGGGGTGCTGGCCCTGGGCAGCGACTTTGACGGCATCGACGGCCACCACCAGCTGGAAACAGCGGCGGACATGCCGCTGCTGGCCGACGCTTTGCGCAGGACTGGCTTTACCGAGGACGAGGTGGAGCGCATCTTCTGGCGCAATGCCCGGGATTTCTTTGAGTACAACCTGTAAAACAGACGGGGGCGTACCGCAATGGACAAGAACATGACACTGGAAAAGCGCATCGACGCCGAACTGTATTCCTATCAGGGCAGGATGAGCGTTTTTGTGGACGACCTGCAGGGCCACACCGTGGAGCGCGGGGCTGACGAGGAATTTGAGACGGCCTCGGTCATCAAGGCCTTTCTGCTGGCGGCGCTCTACCTGCAGGCCGAGCGCGGCATGGCAGATCTTTCCGCCGAGATCGAATACGAGGCCAGCCAGTTCGTGGACGGCAGCGGCATGCTGCGTGCCCTGGGCGTGGGGGCCCGCCTCAAGGTGAAGGATACCGCCACCATGATGATCATCTGCTCAGACAACATCGCCACGAACATGCTCATCGACTACCTGGGGCTGGACACCATCAACGCCTGCATCCGGGAGCTGGGCTTTGCCCACACAGTACTGCACAACGCCCTGCACTTTGACCGGTACCGGCAGCTGGGCACCACCACGCCCCGGGACTACGCTTCCCTGCTGGCCCAGATGGCTCGGGGCACCCTGGTGAGCAAAGACGCCAGCGTCGAGATGCTGGCCATCCTGCGTCAGCAGCACTACAACACCATGCTGACCAAGGACTTCCCGCAGTATTATCTGGACTGCGAGGAGACCGGGGCCCCGGAGCTGCTCTGGGTGGCCAGCAAAAGCGGCAGCATGAACGCCTGCCGCAACGACGGCGGCATCGTGCACACGCCCTATGGGGAGTATGTCATCGTGCTGATGAACAAGGACTTCCACGACATCATTGAGTACAACGACCACCCCGCCATCGTGTACGGAGCACGGGTATCTCGCATGATCCTGGACCAGGTGCTGGCCTGCGAAGGGAAGCTGTGGCTGGACTGAGCCGACCTCAAAATACCGCAAAAACAAAAAGCTGAGCATCCGCCGTCTGGCAGGTGCTCAGCTTTTTCAGGTTTCGTTCAGGCGATGCAGCCCATGCTCCGCAGCAAAAACAGCCAGAAAGTCAGGCTGAATGCGCTGAACAGGGTGGTGGTGACGCACACACTGCCGGTAAGCACGCCCTCGTGGCCCATCTGCTTTGCCATAACATAGCAGCTTGGCGTGGCAATGCTGCCCAGCATCACCAGCAGGGCCACCAGTTTTTCGTCCGTAAAGCCCAGATGCACCGCCACCGGCAGGAACAGCGCCGGCAGGGCCATCAACTTGACGGCAGTTGCCACAGCCGTGGGGCGCAGGTAGCCCAGCGCCTTGCGGCCCTTGAACCCGGCCCCGATGACCAGCAGCGCCAGCGGGCTTGTCAGGCTGGCAATGCTGGAGAGGGTCTTGCCGGCCATGGTGGGCATGGGCAGGCCCAGCAGGCTCCAGGCAAACCCGGCGGCAATGCCCAGCAATGTAGGATTGGTCAGGATGCCTTTCACGCTCTTTTTCAGCTTTGCTGTCATGCTGCCTGCCTGGGCCGCCTCCGGGCCTTCCAGCATCAGGATGACCACCGCCATCACGTTGTACAGCGGCACGCTGCCCAGGATCATCATACTGGACATCTCCGCCGTGCCGTAGATGCTCTGCAGAAAGGCTGTTCCCAGAATGGCTGCCGACGAGCGGTAGCACACCTGCACGAACTCGCCCACAAGGCGCTTGTCCGGCAAAAACAGCTTCGCCAGCGCCCAGATGCCCAGGATGCTGACCAGTGTGACCACGAAGCAGAACAGCACATAGGCCCCGTCAAAGGCCGCGCGCACATCGGTGGCGGCCAGGTCCCGGAACAGCTGCACCGGCAGCGCCACATAGAACACAAACTTGTTGGCCCCGGCCACAAATGCATCGCTGAGGAACTTTTTCTGGTACAGCACATAGCCCAGCAGCATGACGAAAAACAACGGCATGGTGCTGTTCATGCTGAACAGGATGTTCCCCCACATGGCTCACACGCCCCCGTGGCGGCGCTGCTCAGCGGCCAGCTCTTGCTGCAGGGCAGCTTTGCGGTGGTCCAGCAGCAGATCCTTGTTGTACTGGAAATAGCGCTCGCAGCCGTTCTCGGTGAGGAAAGCATGGGACACCGGGTTCACGGTGAGCTCGGTGACGAACACCACCATCTCCTGGCTCTCGGCAAAGGCCTGCTCCATAAAGTCAAAGGCTGCTTCCAGTGCCGCGCTGGCGGTCTGCTGAGCTTTTTCGCGGTCATCGGCCAGCGTCTGGAACTGCCCACGCAGCAGCTCAAAGGCCTCCTGGGTCCCGGCGGCGTTGGCGCGGCGCAGTTCGCCTTCCCACCGGCGCAGCACAGCCTGCACCTGCAGGCGAGTGGTCAGGGCGTCGTGGCTCAGCAGGCCCGCGTCCCGCTGATGCTGGGTCTCGGCATCGTAGTCTGCGATCTGCTGGCTGAACAGCTCTGCAGAGCCGTCCGGCAGATCGTCCGGCAGGGTGGCAAGGGCCTTTTTCGTCTCCCGCAGGAAGGCATAGCAGGCATCGGCCACCGCATCCGCCTGCCGGGACGCAGCAAACCGGGTGTTCAGGCCCGCCAGAAGCAGGCTGACCAGCGACAGTCGCTCGTCAAACGGGGCCTGCAGCAGCCGGGCGAACACGGCGGGCTTTGCCTGCCCGGCCAGGATCTCCTCCACGCCGTAGTCATCGCGGTACTTATAGTAAAGGTCCAGATAGGCCGAGAAGTCCTCAGCGATCTTCGGGTGCTGGATGTATTCCTTGATGAGGTCCTCATCGGCCTGCAGACCCAGCTTTTCGTAGGTGTCCAGCAGATTAGACAGGTCCTCCCAGCCGCGGGCGGTGACGAACTGGGTGCCGTCCACGTCGGCGTTGATCTGGTAGAAGTTCTGAGGGTGCAATTCCAGATAGCTCAGGATGGCGCTGTGGATGTGGGCCGCCCGGGCGTAGTCCTTCCACACCGGCAGGTCGGGCTCAATGTCCATGCGGCGCACACGGTCGAGGGTGACGATGTCAAAGTCCCGGACGGATTTGTTGTACTCCGGCGGGTTGCCTGCTGCCACGATGACCCAGCCCGCAGGCACCGCCTGGTTGCCGAAGGTCTTGCACTGCAAAAACTGCAGCATGGTGGGAGCCAGCGTCTCGGACACACAGTTGATCTCGTCGATGAACAGGATGCCCTCCGAAAGGCCGGTGGCCTCCATTTTGGCGTAGATGCTGGCGATGATCTCGCTCATGGTGTACTCGGTCACCGAGACGTCCTTGTCGCCGTAGTGGCGCTGCCGAATAAAGGGCAGGCCCACGGCGCTCTGGCGGGTGTGGTGGGTGATGGTATAGGCCACCAGTGCCACCCCGCACTCTCTGGCCACCTGCTCCATCACCTGGGTCTTACCGATGCCCGGAGGCCCCATGAGCAGGATG
>ERZ824600.4661-NODE-4661-length-11825-cov-3.005523_pt1 | contig 11825 bp, 8 predicted proteins | sample MGYA00519933_ERZ824600 | MGnify/ENA primary metagenome ERZ824600 (study PRJEB31778, sample SAMEA3449178) | human gut metagenome | biome: human gut; feature: human-associated habitat; material: faeces | place: United Kingdom | collected 2010/2012 ... | reverse complement strand
TTGTGATAAACTTGCAAATGATTTATGTAAACTGTTAAGTGCCTTTTCTAATTCCTCGTCAGAGCATTGATTATATTTAAGAGTTTTTAAAAACTTAGTAAATTTACTGTTAATATAATCAGAATCAATTTTACCATCATCTATTTCTATTAAACTGCCGTCAATATCATATGGTATTTCGTTTTCATAGCTATTTTCGTGAATTTTACTAATATCAATATATCTTTGTTTTAATGCATCAAGTGTATCTTGTGTAATAGGACTTTTCAGTGACAATATTTTTTCATAATTTTCTTCAGATATATCATTTTTTTCTTCATGGCTCAATTCAGAATCAAACAAATTCTCTATTTTAGATACGTTATTTACAGAAATCTCGGGGTCTCCATCGACAACCCCGCTTAATAGAGCTGCTATGTCCTTTGCTTTAAACTCCATAATTCAAAAAATTTCGGCAAACTTACAAATTTTATTTGGAACTATATAGAAAATGTGACAAATATGTTTCAATCCCATTATTTAAAAGCATACATATCAAGGCCTAAAGGCTTGTCTCCAACACGATTTCCATTGCCATGAAACCCCTTTCCCGGAAACGTTCGCACCGAAAAAAAATATTCCGCCATCACCTATTTTCCACTGGAACTCTTTGGATTAAAAATAATTAATTGTATCTTTGCACTCGGTTATTAACAAACGAGGGGGCGATTAGTCCCCTCTTCTGTTATCTTAGATTAAAGAGTAGAATGAAAAGTACAGAGGAAATAAAAGACATTATCGAAACAATACTGCAGGGGACAGATTTGTTTCTGGTGGACTTGAAAGTATCTCCGGACAACTCGATCGAGGTCTACATCGACTCCCTGAAGGGCATTAACGTGGATTCCTGCGTGACCCTCAGCAAACAATTGGACGCAAAACTGGATTTCGAGTTAACCGTTTCGAGTGCCGGAATCGGTTATCCCTTCAAAGTAACCCAGCAATACGAAAAGAACCTGGGTAATCAAGTGGAGGTGAAACTGCAAAACGGGGGAAAACTACAGGGAATATTAAAATCCCATTCCAACACGGGAATCGTGATCGAATGTGAAGAAAAAGTGACCGTGGAAGGAAAGAAGAAGAAAAGCATCGTCAAAGTGGAGAAAGAGATTCATTTTACAGACATAAAGGAGGTTAAAGATATTGTTGTTTTCTAAATACATAAAATAAAAATGGAAGCCATTAATTTGATAGATTCATTCGCAGAATTTAAAGAGCTTAAAAATATTGACAGGGCAACCTTGATGAGAGTGTTGGAAGATATTTTCAGGAACATGCTTATCAAGCGTTACGGGACGGACGAGAATTTTGACATCATTATAAATATCCAATGATTATCAAGGATTAATTCTATTTTGCTCTAACTAAAAAAATCAAATAATATATAGATTAGAAAGCGGTATAGCACATCTTATCATATATAATATTTATTGAATATCAAGCATTATCAAAATCATATCGATTTTATACTAAAATTATACTGTTTCTAAATAAGTAGATTGTCTATCCTTCTCTTTCCGATAGAACGGGCAAAAGAACGGGATATATTTTTTCACTCTGTTAACCTATTTTTGAAACAATATGATTTACAACAACTTAACAAACAATATATTCCACACAAAAGCTCGTCAGTCCCAAAGCAGAAAAAGACATAACAGTCTGGACATATGAAGATTAAGTGTCTACAAAATGACTAAAAGAAACGTACGTTTTTTTAGTCATTTTATTGTTATGGGAATCTGCATGGATAGAGAGCGTCACTATTCTTTTCAAAGAGACACAGGAAGGGAAAGATATAGGCAGATATGATTCAGGCACGAATTTCAAAGAAATCCGTGCCTGAAAAAACGTGATGAAACCAGTGACCTATTCGATCGTGCTAATCGTAGAAATCATACCGAACCTTTCGTTATCGTTCAGATTCCAGATCACTTCACCTTTATCATTGATTTCGAATACCTGGGGGCTGTTGGCCTCTACGGCATTCTTGTCATGTCCCTGCCAGTTGCAGACGTACAGGCCGCCATCCTTTGCAGGAAGCAAGCCGGCAACGAAGAACAGGCGGGCGCCTTTGATATCGTTCTCACCGTAACGGCGGGCTACTTCGCCGTTGTCGAGGTTCACTTCCATCAGGGAGTGACCGTCACCACAGGCAACCCAATGGTTCCCGTTAGCCAATGCCAATGTCGTGAAAGGCGTTCCTTCGAGACGGGTGATCTTCACGACTTCGCCTCGCGGAGAGATCTCGCGCACGTCGGAAGTGGCAAAGAGGGGCATCAGGTAGTTACCGCGGGCATTCTTGTTCAGCTGGCGGAACTGGGCATGCGGATGTTCGATGCCTGTCTCATATTCGGTACGCGACAGGATTTCTCCCTTCGGGCTCACCTCCATGATGACAGCCGGATGGCCTACCCAACCCAAAAGATAGTTACCGTCGGGCAACACGCGGGCAGTCTGCATCTCACAGGTATCGGGAGCGGCAATATTCCAGATCTCCTGATGGTTGCGGTCGATCAGCTTCGCACCTCTGGCATAGGCAAAGAGGATATTCCCGTCGGGAGTGGCAACAGCGGAGTTGCATTCCCAACCTTTTTCGAGGGGATGCTCCCACTCTACCTGCTTGGTGTTCTTATCGATGATCACGATCTTGTTCCAGCCGGAACCACCCAACAGCAATTTTTCTGTCTTCTTCTCGCAGGATGTAGCGGTTACCAGCAACAATGCGGAACAGAGATAAGTAAATAATTTATGCATAACTAATAATTTATCAATTTGCAAATGTGCCAATATGCCGGTGAAATACTCCAAATGGAACATTCATCCCATTGGTGCATTGGCATATTGACCCATTAGCACATTATTGTAAATCCTTGAACATTTCGAAACCTTGTTCCGGTGTCAAGCCTTCGTGTACGACAGCGTGTACGGCCTGAATCATGGCGGCAGGGTTTTCGCTCTGGAAGACGTTACGTCCCATATCGACACCGGCAGCACCGTCGTTAACGGCGTTGTAGCAGAGTTCGAGTGCTTCCTTTTCAGGCAGTTTCTTACCTCCGGCGATCACAACGGGAACCGGACAGGCGGCAGCTACCTTTTCGAAACCGTCGCAGTAGTAAGTCTTCACGATAGAAGCACCGTTCTCGGCGCATACGCGCGATGCGAGTGCGAAGTAACGGGAGTCGCGTGCCATCTGTTTGCCGACAGCCGTCACACCCATGACGGGAATGCCATAGCGGTTTCCCATATCGACAGCTTCCACCAGGTTGGCTGCCGTGATGGCTTCCTGTTCGCCGTCGCCGGCAGAGAACATGACTGCCATAGCGGAAGCATTGTAACGGATCGCATCTTCGATATCGATCAAAACGTTACGGTTCAATTCCGTCAGGATCGTAGAACCGGCATCCGAACGGAGGCAGACGGGCTTGTTGATGTTGGCGGGAATGGAAGTCTGCAAGATACCGCGCGTACACATGATACAGTCGGCATATTGTACGAGGGGAACGATATTCAGGTCGATACGTTCCAAACCTGAAGTCGGACCCATGATAAACCCGTGGTCGAATGCCAACATGACGGCACGGCCTGTTTTCGGGTTAAAGATACGAGAGAGGCGGTCTTTCATACCCCAAGAGTAGTTAGACGCACCTTTTACATGAAAATTGTCGAATTGGGAAGTTTGTCCGAAGCCGAAATTATTCGCTTCTCTGAACCCATCCATATCTGCCATAGCTTTTTTCCTTTCTTAATTTTTAATTCTTAATTCTTAATTTCTCAAAGCGCTTGCGCGAACGATTCAAACATGCAACTCCAAGAGGTAGCACCGCTGTCGGCATAACCGACGGAGCGTTCGCCGTAGTTACGGGCACGGCCGAAGTTGGCTTTCATTTCTACGGTCGAAGCAGCACCGGCAAGGGCAGCTTTCGCTCCGGCTTCGAGGATTTCCTTGATATCGTCCGAAGGACATGCCTGGATCGCTTCCACAGCCGGGATCAGGGCGTCCATCATGGTCTTGTCGCCTTTCTGGGCTTTCGTCTGTTTCTGCACGTTGGCAAGACCGCCGGCAAACATGGCTTTCACTCCGGCAGCATCCAGTTCCGTACCGGAAGCATGGTCGCTCATACCTAAGAAGAAAGCCCCCAACAGCGTACTGGTGGAACCGCTTACCTGCAACATGACGTCAAAACCCATATCGTTCAGCATGGCTTTGAACTCCGTTCCTTTCTGGGCCGTAGCCACGATAGCGGACATGGCTGTCACGATTGCCTGACCGTGGTCGCCGTCACCGATAACGGCGTCCAGTTTAGAAAATTCGTCTTCGCGTTCTTTAATGTTCTTCAAGGCGTTGTCGAGCATCGCCTTGAAGTTTTCGATAGTCAGTTGTTTCATATCTCGTTTATTTACCGATTGTTGTCCAGTAAGGTGCATCAGCACGTTTGTTCTTCAGATAGTCGATATGATCTTCGTCGAGGATAGCCATGATCATCTGGAAACCGGCCTGTTCCTGTACGGTCAGGATTTCCTGGATGCGGCTTACGACAACCTGGAGGCCACGGGCTTCCAGTTCCTTGTAGGCCTTACGGAAGATGATGTTCAACTCCATGTGGGTAGTCGCTCCTACGCCGTTGATGATAAGCATCATCTTGTCGCCAGCCTTCGGCTTGAGCTGCTGGCAAAGCAGGTCTACCATCTCGGCAGCCGTATCGTCGGCAGATACAAGCGGTTTCTGTCCGCCACCGCCTTCGCCGTGCTGTCCCATACCGATCTCCATGATGCCCTGGGGCAGGTCGGTGATCGTACCACCATTCTGCGGATGCGTACAAGAGCGCATGGCAACGGCCAGAGTAGCGACCTTGTTGTTATAGCGTTCGGCGATTTCGACCAGCTCGTCAAGCGTCTTGCCTTCTTCGGCTGCAGCACCTAATATTTTATACAAAGGCACACAACCGGCCAAGCCGCGACGGTCGTTGATGTCGGCACCGATACCGGCGCTGATATCGTCGTGAGTCAGCACTTGTTTCACCTTGATGCCTACACGTTCTGCCAACTGGCAAGCCATGTTCGCACTCATCACGTCGCCGGAGTGGTTCAGGACAACCAACAGGATACCGGCTTCACGCTTCATCAGCTGCAAAGCCTGGAACAGACGCTGTGCACCGGGAGCGGCAAAGATGTCACCCACGACAGAGCAGTCCAGCATACCTTCGCCTACGAATCCGCTCAATGCGGGTTCATGACCGGAACCGCCCAAAGTCACGATAGCCACTTTGTCTTCGCTCTTCGGATTGGCACGTACGACGATGTTTTCACCACCTAACTTGACCTGGTCCGGATATGCCAATACATAACCTTCCAACAATTCGGGTGTTATCTGTTCGGGATCATTTATAAATTTTGTCTTTATGTCTGACATGGTATATTCCTCCTTTATTTAAGTATGTTATTAATGTTATTATTTGATTTCCATGATTTCGATAGCGATGCCTTCTTCTTCGATGAAAGCGATCGTCAAGTGTTCGTCGCATACGGCCGGGCCGAAGATCACCTTCTTGCCTTTCAACTCTTCCTCCAAAGAAGGAACGGTGTAGGCAATGTGTCCCTGTTTCTGTACCAGTTCGGGCAGGCAGCTACCTTCCTCGAATTTCAGGAATTCGATGCGATTCGGACTTTTGCTATAGTCTGTCAACCATACTTTCAGGCCTTCGTTAAACATAGCCCCTTCTACTTGTTCTGTCGTTACGATACCGACATGATTAAATGTTCTCATGACTAATTAATTTTAAGTGTTCGTACTATTTTTATTCGTTATCAGTTCTCTCAACCTCAAAACATAGATGTTTCGCATTCAAAACACCGGTGTTTCGTTTTCAAAACATATATGTTTCACACCTTCATCTTCCATCTCCTGTACGAAAGGACAGCCAAGATAACGACTCCCCCCAAGGCGATATAAAGATAGGTGAATATTCCATGCACATTATCATTTTGACCGTATGAATGCATTCCGCTCAGGAAATAATTGACACCGAAGAAAGTCATCAGCACAGAAGCGAACGCGATCACGGATGCCAGATTGAACACCCAAAGACTATTCCAGCGTTTCACCAAGTGGAGATGAGTCACTACGGCATAGACGACCATCGTGATCAGCGCCCAGGTCTCCTTCGGGTCCCACCCCCAATAACGGCCCCAGGACTCATTCGCCCAGACAGCACCGAGGAAAGTGCCGACAGTCATCAGGGCAAGCCCTACCCACAACGCCATCTCACCCACAATACTCAGTTCGGTGATACGGGCTTTCAATATCTCTTTGTTCTTCTTTCCGGCGACGGACATCATCACCATATTGGTCAGCCCGATCAGGCAACTGATACCGAAAAAGCCGTAAGCGGCAACAATGACCGCCACATGGAACATCAGCCACGGCGATTTCAGGACCGGTACGAGCGGATTGATCTCAGGGTCCATCCAGTTCAGACCGGAAACGAAGAGGATGATACCGCCGAACAGGGTGGCCAGCGCGAAAGTGATCGTACTACGGCGCACGAACAACAGTCCGGCAAAGACAGTCGCCCATCCCACATAGACCATCGTCTCGTAGGAATTGCTCCAAGGAGCATAGCCACCGATATACCAGCGCATCCCCATTCCGAACATATGATAATGGAAGACGACCAGTACGCCGGCTCCTAACAGCCATACGGCAACCTTCATCCAGCGGGTCCGGCGGAACAGCATCGCGAAAGAAAGGACCAACAACAGTCCGCCCAAGACCAGATAGCCGATCTTGCAATAGCGGAAGACATCCATCTTGTTATATTTCAATTCGGCCTGCATGCGCTTCGGACTGATATCGAGTGTCTTGTTCTTGGCTTGCTGGTAGGTGTCGATCATGCCGACCACTTCATCGGCTTTCGCCCAATCGCCGCTCTTCAAGCCCTCCTGCACTTCGCCTAAATACCAGTCGAAAATACGGGAGACGAACATGGAGTCTTTGCCGGTAAAGGCAGAGAGGTCATCGCCGGGTGCATACCATTTATGATTCGGATCGTCTTCTTTCGGAAAAAGGTTCAGCATCTGGTGATTGATCAGCTGATGGAAGATGTTCAACTGCTCGTCCAGTTTCATCAGGTCCTTGTCGAAACGCGTACGCTGGGCAGGCATCTTGTTATAGGCTTCTTCCAGCTTCTCTTGCAGTTTGTAGTTGCCGTTACTGTCGAAGGCCTGGATATAGGCGCACTCGCCGTCCGTCAGGTCATAATAGGCGGCCAACTCCGGATTGGACAGGGCGATAAAGGGAACGCGCATCCACATATCGGGCATGGCTAAAAGGCTCAAAAGGAACTGGTCAGAGTTCAACTGACCGATCTTATCCGACTTATGGAGCTTACGTAGAATCTCCGAAGAGAAGGTATTGACCGGCATCATACGGCCGCTACCCGACTGGATCGGAAGGGCTCCGAAGAGGGCAGCATGTTCCGGGCTCACCGCATATTTCTGCACGGCATCGAGCATCGGGGAAGCCTTCCCGCCGGCATTTACGGACAGGGGTACGGCAAGGAGCGCAAGCAACAGGACCGTTACGTTGGTCGCCTTGCGCAATTCTTTCAGGCGGCGGCTCTGACGCATAAAGCGGGAATCCTTACCGACCAGGCAAAGGATCAGGCCGATGACCAGCAACAGATATCCGGTGTAGGTGATGTTCCGCCCCGCCACGTCGCGGTTGACGGAAAGGATGGTCCCGTGTTCGTCCTGGTCATAGGAGGCCTGGAAGAAACGGTAGCCTTTTACATCCAATACGTTATTCATAAAGATCCGCTCTTCGCGGTCTTCCCCATCCACATGGACGATCACTTCACTCTCGTAGGAAGAGGGACTGGCGGAACCGGGATAGCGGGTTAAGGTGAATTTCTTCAGTTCAACGGAAAAAGGCAGGGTATGAAAGGTCGTGTTATCGGAAGTGCGGACAGCAATCTGGTTGCTTGTCTCCCCTTCACGCAGATGCAAAATTCCTTCTTCGCCGAAAAGGAAAGAGGTCAAGGCGCCGAGAAGGATGATGATAAAGGCGAAATGAGTCAGCATCAGTCCCCATTTGCCGCGTTTCAGGTATTGGTGTTTGATCGTAGCCGCAATAAAATTAACGACTAAAAGGAATTGGAGCAGAAAAAACAGGGGGGAATAATAAACCATTGCTTTGGCTGTCGCTGTACCGTGATACTTTTCGATGAAAGTGGCAACGGCCAGGCCAAAGGCATAAATCAGTAACAGGACGATCGTCGTTACAAAGGAGGAGAAAAATCTTTCGAGATTTGTTTTCATTTACTTTTTTATTAGAGTTCACAGATGCGGCAAATGTACGCAGATTAATCGTTTGATGAAATAACCGGTGGCAATCTGCCACATCTGTGTCCTCTATTAGTTGATAGATATCATCTATACCTTTTCATTATCAATCTTCAATGATCATACGGAAGCCGACGTTGAACACACGCTGGTACGGATAGTAAGCCTTACGCGTATGGGAAGCCGCATATTTCGGACGGTCGATATAAGAACCGCCGCGGGCCACCTTGTATTCGGATGTCTCTTTCGTCTTCTCATTGTACGGATACGATACATAGTCGGAACGGGTCCATTCGGCTACGTTTCCGTGCATGCTGTACAGACCGAACGGATTGGCCTCATAAGCCTTGCCGCCGACCTGGACCAGGTTACCGTCGTCCACGCTCTCTTCTTTCGGAAGGAAGGTATAGTACTTGTACCACGGGTTGGTCTTCGCCATCGGCTGCGGGTCTACACCGTAAACGGCAAACAACAGCGTTGTCTTGTCCGCCAGATTGTCCTTCTTGCCGAAGTCCGCATGCATGTCGCCATACCAGAAGTCCTGGTCGCTACCGGCGCGGCAAGCCCACTCCCACTGTGCTTCTGTCGGAAGCGTGATCTTGAGACCGGTCTTTTCGCTCAGTTTCCGGCAGAATTCCATAGCATCGTTGTAGCTGACACGGATAACAGGCTGTTCCAGTTTATTGGCCGGATATCCCTGAACCACGTGGTCTTTCCACTGCTGGTCGACGAAACGGCTGTCGTGATCCGGGAAGACAACGTTGAACTGTTCGTTCGTCGTTTCCAGCTCGGCCATCCAGAAGGCTTTGTCGATCTTCACCTTGGCAGTCGGATAAGCATCCGGTTCGCCACGGTAGCTACCCATCACGAATTCACCGGCCGGGATACGGACGAAATTGACTTTCACACCCGGAGCGATCTCAACCACCTTACGGGTTTCCTTCTCCTTAGCCAGCATTTCCTTGATCCGGTCAGCACCGAAAGGCCAACCTTTCACCTTCAAGGTCTTTTCCTTTACAGGAGCGGCCTTTTCAGGCATTACCGGGGTGATCGGGCCTTGTTTCTTCAGGTAGTCGGCATAGTCGGCGATTTCTTTCTTCCAGTCGACACCGGCTCCGTTCGCATATTTGTCGGTCAATTCCTTACGACGCTTGATCTGGTCGAATCCCTTATAAGGAAGATCAGTCAATACGTTCGCATTGAAATAACCCTTGTCGGGAGCGTTGTAGTCGATCCAGTTATAAAGCGTCTTCCATTCCTTATCGGTCAGTTTCACGTTGTGATGGCCTTTCTTCAGCAAGCGTACCAATTCGCTCGTGTTGGGATGATATTCGTACGGCTGCAAAACGACCATGTCGCCTTCGCCTCCCTGACGATGCACATACGGATGCAAGTTCAGATAAGACGTGCCATAACCTAGCTTGTCTTTCTTTCCACCCCGCAGGTCGAACGCTTTTCCTTCACCGTTATGACAAGCGATACAAGCGCGGTCCAGGATCGGCTGCACTTCCAGGTCAAACGTGAAAGAGCGTGTACCGCCTTCGGGCAGAGTCAAGGCAGACGGAGCTTTCTGCGAAGCGATCACACGTTTCGGGATCGCGATCTGGTTCTGGTCTTCATGACAACCGATACAGGAAACCACTTCGCCCGGCTGACCGGTCACCCAGCTTCGCATCCACTGGATAGCCACGCCGTCCTTATCCAAAGGCTGGATGGAGATCGGTGTATTGGCAGGAGCCTTGAAGATCACGGAACCGTCTTCTTCGACAGGAACCGTCCCCAACATACGCTTGATATCCCAACCGGACTGGATTCCGTGCCAGTTATGGTCGGAACGGGTCTTTACATACGCATATTCGTAAGCATGCAGACGCAGAGACTTGACCGTTCCGCGAGGAATACCTTTCAGGCCTTCTCCTTCGTAGATATCCTGAATAAAGAAGGTCGCTTCCTTTTCATTCAATTTCACACGGTCGGGAATGGACGGAGGAGTCTTTGTCTTGCGCACCAGGATCGGGCTGATATAGCCTTCGCCTTCTGCCTGCATCAGACAGGTCACGTTGTCGTAGACGTCCACCAGATAGAGTCCCCACAAGGCATGCGGGTCCAACTTGGCTGCAACCAGGAAGTATTTGTCGTTCAGCGGAGTCGGTTTGATGAACTGCGGCCATACACCGTTTACCAGCTGGTCCTTGATTTCTTCTTTGATCGGACGGTTACGGTGAGGGATTTCCTGTACCATACCGGCTGTGCTCTTACGTCCCTTGGTCGGATCGAAGATGATCATACGGCCTGAACGTGCCACACCGTGGTGGCCGGAGATGATACCGACGAACGCCGAACCGTGGCCGGGCAACGGCTGCACGTCGAACGTACTGTTCGGGAACATCGCACCGCTACCGTAGAGGGCTTTGTTTTCCGTTCCGTCCGGGTTCATGTGCATTACGATACGGGAATAGTAGTGGGTCAGGTCGGTGTACTCCCAGCGGGTGTACATCACGCGGCCGTTATTCATGATGACCGGATTCCAGTTGGCGTCCTGGTCGAATGTCAGGCGGCGCATGCTCTTGTCCTTCGGGTCATACAGCACCATGTTACCTACCGCATCGCTACCGTTCACACAAGGAACACCCTGGTAACCGATGTTGGAGATAGCGATCACACGACCGTCGGGCAGGTAAGTACCATCGTAGAACTCCAGATCCGGCTCGTCGTTTTCCACAAGCGGCTTGAAGCCTGTCCCATCCAGATTCACTTCATAGATGTTCCAGCGCTTGTCGTCCTGTGTCTGTGTGAACATCACACGGTCACCGTCCCAATGCAGTTTCAGGTCAGCGATGGAAGAACCGTTTTTCGGTTTGTAGACCTGACGCATCTGTATATCGCCACGCAGATTGGAGAGTTCGACGATCTCGGCATCGAAGCCCTCACGACCGGCAGATTCCTGGTTACTCCAGTTATTGGCCTGAGTCCCCAAGGAAGGAGTCATGATCTGGTGTGCCTTTGAACCTACCTTGAAACGGGCTGCCACGATCTTGTCGGCATCCAGCAACGGGTTAGCCAGCAAGATGGCACGTTTGCATTCCAATGCTTTCTTGGCATCGGCGATAGCCTGTTCGTCACCGTTATAGATGCCTTTGAAACCTTTCTTTTCGAGCCGTACCAGTTCGTTCAGCATCGGTTCGTATTTGGCGGCGTCGTAGCCTTTCTGCTTTTTCATATCGGCGAAAGCCAATTTGACAGCCTCGACGTTCAGCCATTCCAAATCGCTCTGAAGCGTGTACAGCTCCTGTACTTTCTCAACCAGTTCGAGATATTTGCGTATCTGTGTATTGAGATCTTTTTCGTTTGCGATCTGCTTTGCCACATTCGAATAGTAGGCTCCGTCCTTCAACCGGGCGATCGCATTATCCGCAGCCTGCTTTTCGACTGAGGCATCCGGGGTG
>ERZ824600.4658-NODE-4658-length-11829-cov-4.998726_pt1 | contig 11829 bp, 15 predicted proteins | sample MGYA00519933_ERZ824600 | MGnify/ENA primary metagenome ERZ824600 (study PRJEB31778, sample SAMEA3449178) | human gut metagenome | biome: human gut; feature: human-associated habitat; material: faeces | place: United Kingdom | collected 2010/2012 ... | reverse complement strand
GATGGAGAAATATTATATTTATATAAAGATCATAAAAATTATATAGTTTCTGAAAATGGAACAACTTATAGTAATTTAACATATAAATAAAGTATGAAAACAATGACTTGGAAAACAAAATTAATTATTGCTGCAATTGTTATTGCTTTAGTGTTAGCAGGTTGTGGCATTGTATCAGCAATGAGCTTCGGAAGTTTACTATTGGCTTTAGTTAGTTTAATAGTAGGAGGAGCTTGCGGATGGTATCTTAAACATATTTATGATAAATATTTTAAAGATAAGAACTAATGAATGGTATATTTTTTGCACAGAATGTTCCTTCCAATTCTAAGGAAATTTGTCTTCAATATAACAACAGAACTTTATATTCTTTACAAGTTACCTGTGAAATGATTAATTCAATGAATGGAGGAACAGTAAATACTATAAGTTATACAATTCCTAGTATGACTTTAGTTACTAAAACTATACCTATTTTATCTAGTGGAATTTCTATAAATGCGTTAACGCGATTAAGTATAAGTAATGCTCCATCTAAGTTTTTTGTATCTGCAGATGTACGTAACGTTACGGATAATAATTCACTTGGGACTTATAATAGAGGAGGCAGTGTAAGGGCTTTAGTTACTTCAGTATCAAAGATTATCACTACAACGTTCGATTATAATTCTGGTATGTATTCTTCTGCTTTGGCTTCTCAATCTATTCCAGAGGACGATACTGGTAATTACAAACTAAATATATTTAATGACGTAGATGAAACTGGAATTACGGGTACTATGAATTATGGTTTATATGAACAAGCTATTACATATGGGCCTATACTTGGTAATGCTTATACTCATTATCTGGAGATTTACGGTGGTGACGGTAAAGTTAGAGCCTTTGTTAATGGTGAAAATAGAGGAATATATTCGTTATCTGAGGGTGCACAGCCTACAAGTATAGGAATGATTGCACTGGGATATGCGACCTTCCTATATTTAACTCGGTACACGGCCTCAGGTTCAACACCTACTCCTCCTCCAGAGTACATAACATGTAATATTACAGTATGTAGTACTAGAGATTTAAATGGTACTGAGTGTATAGTAGACGTATATGAAAGTGATAACTTCGGTATTATAGGTACTAGACTTATTACTAACACTTATGCTCCTGGAGAAGATAATTGACAGACGTATTTAGGAGGATATAAGTTAGTTGATTCTTCAATAAAAGTAACTAATACAACTACGAGAGATTATTTAATTATAAGATTAAATGGAGTTTCTAAACATGTAAATGTTCAGAAAAATTTAGAGGTTTGATTCTAAACAAAAGGAAAAAGGGAGCTTATTTAGCTCCCTTTTCTTTTTCATAATATTTACCACTAATTATAAAACAAACCAAACTTAATAATATATACATTGGGCATATAGTTGAAATGCTTTTAAGAAAAAATAGTGCTATAAATATTAGACCTATAACATACCAAAATTTATACATTACCAAATTTCTTTAAGAAATCTCACAAAGTGAGTTTCGAGTTTTTTATAGCATTTTGTTTTAAAGTATCCATGTTATCTTTCAGGTATTCCTCCAAGTTTATCTGCTCATCTTTCTGTAAAGAAAGAATAATAGGATCTTTTAGACTTTGGAGTGTGAATAGCAGCCCAAACAATACTTGGAAGGCCAATTACTAATAGATAGAGAGGACCTAAGTATAAAGACTGCCTAGTATGTCCTCATTCATGATCTTTAATGTAATTCCTATTATATTTCCAGCTAGACTCCCCCATTAGAATATATAATCCTAAAGAAATACCTCCTGGAAAATTTCCAGCATAAATAGGAATTCCTTTGAATTCTTCTTTATGCTCTACATTGTAGCATTCAGTCAAGATGAGACCTAGAAGACACTGAGGAAACTCCCAGATCCATCTCAACAATTTAATATATCATTTCATTTTTAATTGTTAATTTTTGTTATTATGCTCTGAAAAAATATAATTTTTGTCCGTGTGTATTACTCGAAATATCGATATGTAACCAAGTGATCTCTTTGTTACCTTCTCATTTTTCAACACGAATTGGATAGATAAGTTTATCTTGATTCTGTTCTAACTTATCTCTCATCTCTTTAGCTGTCATTTTACTTGATATTAAATCAAATGCCTGACCTTTGTAATGAAAGCCAGTAGGAGTTCCAACTCCACATCCTGACTCTCTATAACCACAATAATTTCTAGATCCACCTGCTGCTCAATTATTACATATTAGAGGGACTCCTAAAATCTCTCTAACATTTTCTAAAGCTTTAAGTGCTTTTGGATCTAAAAATTTTATAGCATTATCCCCATATTCTTTGTAGATATTTGATGATACTAATTCTTTAATATCAAAATATTTATTTGCTTGCATTACTGTACTATTGTAATATCTATTCCCAAAATATACTCACGATTTTCTTCGATTTTTGGATATTCTTGATTCAAAGGATCTGGCAGACCTATGCTATAACTATCTGTTTGTAAACCATTTTCTGTAGCTATATCTGACATGAGATCCCCGTTTCAATCTTTAAAATAAACATCAATATTATATCTTCCTGCATATTCTTCTTCAGTATCTGGGTTATAAATCGATAAATATGGATTGCCAGAGTCTTTTGTTAATATTTCCATTTCTACGCTATCCATTTCTCTCATATCGAATTCAAATCTTTGTGTCAATAACTTTTTAGTAGCAAGTCCTAATTCAGAAGAACTAATATGACCAGTTATTGGCATAAGAAACTGTCCACTATTATCCACATCTTGCATTATTGGTGTACAAGAAAATACACAGAATGGATATTTTGTCGGAATAGAAATCAAAGAAGTAATTGTAACTTCTATATCTATGAGTATTTTAGATCCCCCCCCCCTAATATGATGTGAGGAACATTTTGAGCAATAAATAAATTATTCATTTTTATAATATAGTTTTTTAAATTCTTTTCACAGTTCAAAGTGTTTCTAAACTTTCTTGAAATCTTGTTCGAATGCCATAGTTTATTGTTTTTGCAAATTTAGAAAAACTTTCGAGAAAAAACAAGAAATTGTGTAGGTATTGTGAGGGAGAGGACAGTTAGCTTTTTTCGCCCCCTCCCGTTTCGTTTGGAAAATCATTTAATTTTTTGGTTCAATTTTTTAACAAATGGAAATAATCAGCGGGGTGGGGTGTTCAATTATTAAACATTTATGCGAAATGTGCAATTTTTTGGGTGTTTCTTTGGTGTTTCATCTTTTTTCACTATCTTTGTAATGCGGTTAGGGAACAACGATAGCCGCGCACGGTCTTTGAAATGTTTGAGCTTTAATAAAATTTTTTACAAACCTTTTAATCACTTTACAATCATGGTAACTATTATTGCAACCGACGTTAGAGTAAAGATTGTCGAAAATTGGATTATTGATTTGCAGAACTGGCAGGAAATGGAGGTTAACAGTTTCAATTATGACAACGAACCACTGCCAACCTACAAATTTATAAAGGAGCAAGCAAAAGCCTTAAATCTTATTAAATAACCCTAAATTTTACGACAATGATACATTTAATGATAGATCCCCGAACGGGGGAAACGGTTAGATTTATGCAAAACGATATAGTTTCGGTTCCCACATTAGAAAAGGGTGCACGGCTTTATATCACCAAAAAACCGATTTGGATCGCGACCGTTAGCCAATATGGGACGGAAATAAAACAACGGTTGTTTATGGTGGATTTTACCGATCCCGCCGCACCTTTTGCGCGTTCTATGTACTTAACACAAATTGCGCGAATTGACGAGGAGGGAACGACGGTAGAAAAGCGCAAACAGGGAAAATTAGCGTTTACCGATATGGTAAATACCAAAATTCACCGTGCAGGAGTCAAAAATACAATTATTGCCCAACTCTGTGCGGGAAAATTCCTAACGGTTGCGGACACTAAGACGGTCAAAGTGCATAAATACGACCAAACGGCGAAAGCCTATACAAACGACTACGACGAACGTTTTGCCTACTCGTGGAAAATCGAAAAGGCGGACAATATCGACGACGAACAAGCCACAAAAATAATAATGGAGGCAATCGAGCAACAATTCACCAAAGTTCCACCAGAGGAACAAGAACAAACCGAATAAATAAGGCGGGGAGCAATCCCCGCTTTTTTTGTGGCTATGGGGCCCCCGAGATATGTAGTTGTATTACAACGATTCTTTGACGATAGAACGTATTTATCGTCGAAAAATGAAATTTTTAATATAATAAAAATATGGTAGTAAATCTCAAACAGATCGGCGGTGATGCTATTCTGCACATCGTCGAAAACAACATCATTCCGATGTCCGCTCTGGAGAAGGGTGATCGTTTCTACATCCCGAAGAATCCTATCTGGCTGGCTGAACAGCGTGGCACGAATGCCAATTCACGTGCTCACGTTCTCGCAGTCTTCCTCGTAGACGATACGATGATCGTAAAGCCCGTCTACTTCAATCAGCTGGCTCGTGTCGATCGTGAAACCAAGAAGCTCATTATGAGCGACAAGGTGAACGCAACGACCTATCGTGGTGGTTCGAAGGCTTTCAACAAGCTCGCAGCAGGTAAGATCCTGACGGTCAACGAAGTGAACGAAGATGTGAACGACTTCTCCTACGATGCAAACGGCCAGCGGAATCTGACCGAGGACGGCAAGCCGATGTACACCAAGACCAAGGCATTTGGTTACAAGGTGGAAGATGGCAAGGGCATCAACGATGCCGAGGCCGCAAAGGCAGTCGAGGAGTACCTCAAAGACACCTATGTCCAGATCGACCCGACCGACGAGCCGCAGGAGTAATCCGTGCTTCACCGTTCGAGCTTGACTCGACGAACAAAACTATTTGAGAGTTGGGGATACTAAATTCCCTCTCTCAAATAGTATTTGTAAACCTTTTAAAGAACCACGATTTTGTATTGTTATGCGTATGAATTTGTGGAATACTAAAGGAGAACGTAAATACCGATTAATTGATACGATATGTATTTCTTAAATTTTAATCCTCTTGGAAACGAGGGAAATGGAGGATATGTAGGAGTACTTATTTTCATAGTAGTATTCTGCATCATATGTGAAAAACTCTTTGGAAAGGATGATCATTAGACTTTGATCGGTCTCTTGGTCTCTAAGAATTTTTGATAGTCAATGTTTTAATTTATGTAAAGTGATTGTTTCACTCTTTATCTGTGACAGAAATGAGTGAATTTTTTCTTTTTAAGATTATGAAAGATATGGCGAAAGCAGCTATGAAAGCTGCGTTTGAGGATATGGGTATTACTTTAGAGAGGTATGCTAAATTAGAGCTCTTTGTAAAGCAAACCTCTGAAATCAAAGCAGATGATGTAGTTATCCGAAAAGAATCTGTCACGGAAATAAAAATTGAAGAATAGGAGAATAAATCTTCTATTCTTCAATTTTAAATTCATCATTTGGTTCGATTGTAATTTTACACCCAGAATTAAGTAATGCTTCTCTAGTTTTGTAATCTCCTTTTCAAAATATCTCTGCATTAATAGCATATGTTCCTTTTTCTCCACTAAAGATATTTAGTTCTATAAGAGAACGTAATGCCTTAGAAAAAGAGGTATCTGAAATACCCAATTCTTTACAAATAGTTTGTCTTCTAGTTGTTGAAATTTTATTAAAGTTTGAGGCTTCTAATAGTTTATAAAGAACTTTAATAGTTGTTATACTTTTTAAATTGTACATTCAAGAGATACAATTTAAATAAGTCAAAAAGAAGGGCTCAGAGCCTCTGGAGAAGGTTCAGGTTTTACTTCTAACCTCTTCTATAATCTCTCCAGCTTCATTTTTTTCTCTTAATGATTTGTTCATTGGTAATTGCCTTTCCCATAAAAATTCTTGCATTAGAGTTAATAAATCTTTCCACAAATGGAAACTTTTTTCCTTTTTTGGAAACTTTCCTTAACTGTGAGACAAGTCCAATCCCTATAAGAGGCTGATTATCAATGAGTTAGATGTTTGACTTTATATTATAGAATCAAATTTTTCCTTCCAAATTCGAAATTATGCCAGAGTATTCTGCACTAAATATATCACAGTCAATACTTCCTAGTGACGATAAAAAGTATCCACTTAAAGAAAATTCGACTATAAACTGGAATAGGAAGATGTTAATGGAATATTTTGAGAGTGTAAGAAAGATGAAGGGTAGTGGTGGGGACAGTCAAATCCTCCCTTCCTCTCCAGAAACTTTTTCCCTTCCTTAAATTCCAAATTCCTCATTAATACTCTTCTACATGACACTTATTCTCAACCCTAATACTAAAGACGCTACAACTATTAATCTTTCTAAATTCCATCTTCTTATTGGAAATCGACATTTTTCTATAGAAGACCTCTCGGGAGATCTTGTTATAGAAAACCTTCCAATTAATGAAAATATAAAATCTAGAAAGCCTCTTCACGTTTCTACTCAAAGATACAAATTACAAATATTTAAATAATATGCCGAGGAAGAGTCTGGCAAAGAAAAAGGACATAGACTATAATTTCTATTCGGAATTGCAGGATGAGGATGTGCTGTTTGACGGTACTTATTTGGATTTGATTATCAACAATCTCTTATCCAATGCTTTTAAGTATACGGAAGAAGAGGAGAGGATTTATGTAAAACTCTACAGAGAAGATAAAAATGTTGTTTTGCAGGTAGCAGATACGGGAGTGGGCATACCAAAGGATAAGCAGCGGAAGATTTTCGAACGTTTTTATCAGGTGGAGAATGTACACGAAGGAAGCGGCATCGGACTGTCGCTGGTTCAGCGTCTGGTTGAATTGCATCACGGGCAGATAACGTTGGTGAGCGAGGTTGGAAAAGGCTCTACGTTTTCCATTTATATTCCTCAGGATAAGTCGGTGTATACTGCGGAGGAACTTGCGGAGAGCAAGGGAGAGATGGAGGAACAGCGTGTCTATTCGACAAATGCGCATGAGGTTTATATCGATGATGTAGAAACGGAAGTGGCAGAAGCCGGTGAACAAGAGGCGGGAAGCAGGCATGGAACAATTCTTATAGTGGAAGACAATGAGGAGCTGCGGCGGTATTTGTTCAACGGTCTGTCCGCTCAGTTTAATCTGATAGAGGCGGAGAACGGGCAAAAGGCGTTGGAGGTGCTTAAAGAAAATGACGTAGACCTGATTCTTTCGGATGTTATGATGCCGGTTATGGATGGAGTCAAACTTTGTAAATCGGTGAAACAGAATTTGAGGACCTGTCACATACCGGTGTATCTGTTGTCTGCCAAGGTCGATATAAAGTATCAGTTGCAGGGGTTGCAGGTAGGTGCGGACGATTACATTCCCAAACCGTTCTCGATGGATGTATTGATAGCAAAGATTTTGAATATGCTGCGTACCCGCTATCGTATTTTTGAGCATTATTCCAATGCGGCGGAGATAGAACCGGAGAAGATAGCAAACAATGCCATGGATGAGGAACTGTTGAGGAAAGCGATTGCCATCGTGGAGAAAAACATGAGCAATGTGGAGTTCTCAACGGAGCAGTTCGCCAGCGAGATGAATATGAGCCGTTCCAATCTCCATTTGAAGTTGAAGGCTATAACAGGAAAATCGGCTATTGATTTTATCCATAAAATACGTTTTAACCGTGCTTGTCAGTTATTGAAGGAAGGTAAGTATACGGTTTCCGAAATCAGTTTTATGGTGGGATATAATACTCCTTCTTATTTCTCCGCCCGTTTCAAGAAGTATATCGGTTGCCTTCCTACGGAGTATGGAAAACAGTGACGTATGTATCATTTATGGAATATTATTATGAAGATGTATTTTTTTTCTCCCTTTCTTCTGATACTTGTTCATTCATTGCTGGTATCATGCAGCCGTACGGGCACACCCGGCTTTACGATAGCGAGGGAAGACAGTTTGCGGTATGAAGGCAAGACAGTTGAACTTTTCAGAATGACTAACAGGAATGGAATGACGGTTAAGGTTACCAATTATGGGGCTTCTTTAACATTTGTTTCCGCTCCTGATAAAGAGGGTGTTTTTGCTCCGGTAGTTTTAGGACTTGACAGCTTGCGATATTATCTGGGCAGACAACCCAAGCTTGGTGCTACGGTAGGGCGTTATGCAAATAGAATCAGGAATGCGGAACTTGTTTTGAATGACCGGGTCTATTATCTGGATAAAAACAATAAAGGGCATTCCATTCATGGTGGTGTCAAGGGATTTCATACCCGGGTTTTTAATACGGATACGTCCTATGTGGTGAAGGATACGGCAGTGATTCGCTTTAGTTATCTGAGTCCTGATGCGGAAGGGGGATTTCCGGGAAATCTGAATATATCGTTGGCTTATAAATTGACGCATGACAATGAAGTGATTCTGGATTACAGGGCATCGACCGACAAGCCGACTGTGGTTAATCTGACAAATCACAGTTATTTCAATTTAACGGGGTGTAAGGAGTCTGTACTGAACCATTACTGTATGATTGACGGGGATTCGATTACACCGGTTGATGCCGCAGGTATTCCTACCGGAGAACTTATGGCGGTGGCGGGTACGGAATACGACTTCAGAACCTTGCAGCCGCTTGGCGGGCGCATCGGAGAATTTAAAAAAGGATATGATACCAATTATAAACTCAATAAGCAGCCGGGAACTTTGGCGCTTGCAGCTAAAATTGTAGAGCCGGAATCCGGTCGGGTACTGAAGGCGTATACCACCGAACCGGGTATGCAGTTCTATACTCCGGCAGCTAATCTGGACTATCTGAAAGGGCATGGCAAGCAGTCATATGGGCGGTATTACGGCTTTTGTCTCGAAATGCAACATTTTCCGGATTCGCCTCATAATCCGCATTTTCCGACTACCGTGTTGCTGCCGGGAGAGACTTACCGGCAAACCACGGTCTACAGATTTGAAACATTATCCGAAACAGAATAAATTATTTAATTAAAACATTGGTTATGAAAACAAAAAGCTGGAAAAAGTACATGTGTTTAATGGGTATTTCACTTATGATGATGCCGGCTGTCTGCGCAATGCAAACGGCTGAAGGCGGAAATGCGGACAATCCCGTTAAAAAAACGCGTAGCACTACTTTTATTAGTGGAGAAAAGGCGTGGGAACCCGCAGGAGAAGGCGTGACCCGGCAGATTATGGGGTATGACGGACAGGTAATGCTGGTAAAAGTGAAATTTGAAAAAGGAGCGATAGGTACTCCTCATACTCACTACCATACCCAAACCACTTATGTGGCAAGTGGAAAGTTTGAGTTTACGGTGGGGAATGAGAAGAAAACGGTAAAGGCAGGTGACGGTATTTACATCGAACCTGATATTTTGCACGGATGTGTCTGTCTGGAACCGGGGGTACTTATAGACTGCTTTGCTCCAATGAGAAGTGATTTCTTGAAATGAGTGTTGTATTGATGGGTATTTGACTTTATTAACAGATTTGCAAATCTCTATCCCAAAAGGATAACCCCCTTTGTACATAGCTGTAGGGCTATATATTGTACAAAATTACTCTGTATTATACAAAATTGATATTTGGAAAGTGTAAAAGTGTAACGAATGAAAACAATACTTTTACACTTTTTTTAGCATTTGCAGTAAGTTTGCCCTCGAAAAATTATTTCTAAAGTAGAACCTTAGATTTATTTATTATGTACAAATTAAAAGAACTGTTTTTAATGTTTATCCTCGCCTTTGTGAGCATATCCGCATATGCGCAAAGTCTGACCGTTACCGGTAAGGTCATTGATAGTGAGGGCTATGAAGTAATCGGTGGTAGTGTTACCATTAAAGGCGCCGCCGGCGTTGGAACCGTTACGGATGTAAACGGTAACTACTCCTTAAAAGTAAATGACGCATCCAAAGATGTACTCGTCTTTTCGTACGTGGGTATGACTTCCCAAGAAGTAAAGGTCAATGGTAAGAATGTAATCAATGTAACGTTGAAGGCTGATGCCGTGTTACTGGATGAAGTAGTAGCAATCGGTTATGCCACGGTTAAGCGTAAGGACTTGACTGGGTCTGTGGCATCGGTGAACAGTAAGGAACTTTCCAAAGTGCCGACAAGTGATATTACCCAGGCATTGGCAGGACGTATGGCCGGTGTACAGGTAATGCAGAGTGAAGGTGCGCCGGGAGCTTCTATTTCGATTCGTGTCCGTGGAGGTATTTCTATTACACAGAGCAATGAGCCTCTTTATATTATCGATGGTTTTCCCAGCGAAGATGGTATGTCTACGCTCGACCCTGCTGAAATTGAGACTATCGATATTTTGAAGGATGCGTCTGCCACGGCTATTTATGGAGCTCGTGGTGCTAACGGCGTTGTAGTTATTACTACAAAAAGTGGTGGTAAAGAAGGCAAGGCTACGGTAACTTTTGACAGCTATGTCGGTTTCAAAAAAATAGCCAAGAAATTGGATGTTCTTTCTACGGCAGAGTTTGCAATGTTGGATTATGAACGCCGTGTGTACGATGCTACTACTCAAGAAGATTGGGATAAGGATATTACGGCTTTTGAAACATTGTACGGAAAATATAGTGATATCGGAACTAACTATTCCAATCGTAAAGGGATAGATTGGCAGGATGAAACGTTGGGGCGTACTGCGTTGACTCAAAACTACCGTGTAGGAGTTTCCGGTGGAACAGATAAGCTGAATTACAACTTGGCATATTCTTACTATGATGAAGAGGGTGCTATGGTGTATAGCGGTAATAAAAAACATAACATATCATTCAATATGAATCATAAATTGAATGACCGTTTAAGTGTTAATGCCCGTGTCAGCTATGATCAAATGAAAGTTTATGGTATGGGTACTTCTGAAGGTGGTGACCGTTTTAACAAGATGCAGCATATTTTGCAGTATCGTCCTATGATAGGAATTGGAGGTACAGATGATTTGCTGTTAGGAGATGAAGACCCGATTTTTGTGGACGATACCGGTAATGTAATGCAGAATCCCCTGCTTTCTGCTGCTGAAGAAACCAATGATCGTGAGTATCGTACTTTTCAAGCCAATGGTGGCTTTACTTTAAAGCTTTTTAAAGGATTTTCGTTCCGTAATACAACAGGTATGCGCTACCAGACACGTCGTAATGATATTTTTTACGGTGATAAGTCTATAACGGCAAAGCGTTCCAGTATTAATGGAAGCATTCAAAATCTGGAGAACAGCAGTTTCCAAACATCAAATGTCTTGAATTATACTTGGTCGGGTAAAGGACACGATGTAACAGCCATGGTTGGTCAGGAATACGTAAACCGTTGGAGTCGTAATTTCAAAGCGGCAGCCGCCAATTTCCCGAACGATGATATTGGTTTAGGCGACCTTTCACTGGGATTGCCGACAGCTGTTTCATCTGCTGAAAATTATGATGACAAGCTCCTTTCTTTCTTTACACGTGTTAACTATGGCTTTAAGGATAAATATTTGTTTACCGCTTCTTTCCGTGCAGACGGTTCTTCTAAATTTGCCGAGGGTAATCGTTGGGGCTATTTTCCTTCAGCAGCGGCAGCTTGGCGCGTTTCTGAAGAAGGATTCTGGAAAGATAATGCTATTGGAAATGTTGTCAATAATTTCAAATTGAGAGTAGGTTATGGAACTACCGGTAATTGTAATATTGATAATTATATGTATGCTACTGCCTATAATGCTACGGTATATCCTGTGGGCAATAAGGAAACGGCGGCTTTGGCACCTGGCAGCACAGTAGGTAATAATAACTTAAAATGGGAGAAAACCGTTTCTACGAATATCGGACTGGACTTGGGTTTGTG
>ERZ824600.4655-NODE-4655-length-11837-cov-3.010864_pt1 | contig 11837 bp, 8 predicted proteins | sample MGYA00519933_ERZ824600 | MGnify/ENA primary metagenome ERZ824600 (study PRJEB31778, sample SAMEA3449178) | human gut metagenome | biome: human gut; feature: human-associated habitat; material: faeces | place: United Kingdom | collected 2010/2012 ... | reverse complement strand
CGCCGCAGCCAACGGGATGGGGCTCGCCGTGATGAAACCGGTACGGACGGGCTTTCTTGCGAATCTGCCGTCCACCATGCGGACGGCGCTGCGGTCGACCGGGATCGAGAAGCCGGATACCGAATGGGCGCTCGACTACCTCTGGGATATTCCGGAGGTCAGCGTTGCGGTCAGCGGGATGGGGGCGATGGCGGATGTGGAAGCCAATCTCCGCTATGCGTCGAAGGCGCGGCCGAACATGCTCAGTCCCGATGAGCGGAAGGCGCTGGGGGCGGCGATCCGTGCTTTCCGTCAGACTCCGGGACACATTGACTGCACCGGATGCTATCAGTGTATTCCGTGTCCGCACAACGTGGCGATCGGGTACATCTTCGCCTATGTCTACAACAACTATCTGGTGCATCGGGACAAAAAGCGGGCGCTGGCGGATTATACGGTTGCGATGTCTCCTGTTCAGCGCGGAGCGCCGGCGTCGGCGTGCGTGAACTGCGGGAAATGTCTGGAGAAGTGTCCGCAGAAGCTGAAGATTCCGGAGCTGCTGAAACGAGTCCGGAATGATCTCGGATTCTGAGCGTTTTCATGCAAAGCTCGATCTCTCCCTTCCTGCGTGTGAGGAGAGGGAGAGAAAGAGAAGTTCCGGCAGAGGTTTTCCTGCCGGAACAGGAGAGACGATCAGCGAATTGCAAGCTCAAAATAGATGGCGGCACCGTCTTTCCCGGTGTCGACGGAAAAGGTCGCTTCCGAATCGGTCCGGTGTTCCGGAAGGATCGTTTTCAGGCGGTTGCCTGCAAGATCCAATGGATAGAGCTTCAGGTTTGCCGCATGACGGTTTTTCACGGTGACGGTGAAGGAGCCCCGCTTGAGAAGTGTGGGACCGTGTCCGCGCTGGACCAGAGTGATCATCTCCGGAGTGGAGAACTCCATATCGGAGTTCAGGGCATTTGTCGCGTAGACCAGCATGAGGCGTTCGGCATCGGCGATATTCTTTTTGCCGTCGATGCTGACAAGGGCGAGGTTGCCGTCGGCGGTCATTTTCCGGATTTCAAACTGGGGAAGTTTGCAGACCGTGCCCGCGGTTGCGCAGATTCCCTGCAGACGCGGCGTGCGGATCTGCATGAATTTCCGGGACGGAATCAGGAGAAGTTCTCCGGTGCAGGATTCGAAAATGGTTTTGCCGTCGCTCCGGTTGGAGGGAGGAAGAATTTTTGCCTTGTGGAGATGGAGAAGCAGTTCGGTCATGTTTGCGGTCGGATTGTCGGTCGCAGTCGAATAGCCCGCCTGATTGACGAGGACGGAGTTGGTGGAGCCGATTCGATAGGCGATCTCTCCGGGAAGCAGTCTGGTCCGGTCGTTCTCCCCTTCGGTGAACTCGGTGGAGTAGCCGGCGAGCAGAGCCGGAAGGGTTTGCTCCGTCGAGAGTCCGCCGTTGATGGTTTCCGGACGGAAAATATCCTGTTTCCGGGCCCGGATCCGGACTGCCGGTCCGGTGGAGGAAACATCGCCGCGGATGAACAGAAAGTAGGTCAGGTATTCCGAGGCCTTGGCAATGGGATCCATCCAGATGCCGAACGTCTGAATATCATTCACTTTTCGGAAGGAAACCGGCGAGCCGTGGCAGGTGAGGGCGTCCAGATCCTGAAATGCCGCATAGCCGCCCAGAAGAAAGCCCTGTTCGTAGCGGTAGCGGTTCCAGAAGGCGATATTCTGTTCGGTGATGACAAACGGTTTCCCAAACTGTCGGGTCGCCATGAAGTTGCGTATGATCTGCGCGGCGCTTTCAATCGCGCTCTGCTGGCGGATGAAGGAGTATTTCGAGACCCAGTTCGAGGGATGATCGTGATAGTGGTTCATCGCCACAAACGGAAGATCCTTGCGAAGATAGTTGAAAAACTGATTTTTGCCGCAGTTGTAATGAACCAGATACCCTTTGAATCCGAGTTCACGCATCTGTTTTTCGTACCATCCGGTCATCTCCTGTTCAATCGGGAGCAGGAATTCCGCTGCGTCGAGGTCGGAGAGATTGCGCGAATAGCCCTTCAGACAGGGAATCTCGTCAAAATCTTTGTACGGAAGGGATTGCGGACCCCATGCCTTGTGGAGATTTTCGATGGTGGTGTATTTCTGTTTCAGGAACTTGCGCCACCGGGGGAGGAAGTAGCGTTCGTCGAAATCGCGCCACAGACCGAACTCCTGTTCGTTGAAGGCGACCGCCATCACGAGAACCGGATCGTCGATCAGACGGGTTTTCGTATAGGGGTTGACCCGGCAGAGAAAGCGTTCCACTCCTTTCCGCCAGTTCGCTCGGACGGCCGGATCGTGAAAAATCAGCGATTTGAACGATTTTGTATCATCCTTCATCTTGTGCATGTTGGTCGTGGTATAGCCGACCCAGCTGGTCATGCAGTCGAAGTTCCAGTAGATGCCGTTCTGCTTCATGCAGTAGATAAAATAGTCGATCTTGTCCAGCATGGACGGATTGAATTCCAGATCTTTCCCCGGTCCGTTCAGCATCAGGGACTGATCGAGAAAATGGGTCCGGACCATGTTGTAGCCGTTGCGCCGCATTTCCCGCGCGAGGTCCGCCAGCTCCTTGTGGGAGAGATTTCGGAGATCCACATGCGGTGTTACGGCATTGGTCAGAAAGCGGATTCGTTCCGTTGGATTTTTTTCAAACACAAAGTGTCCGTTCCGGATCACGACCCGTCCCAGCTCATCGACCGTGCCTTTGCGCATCCAGGCAGAAAGATCGAGGGCGGAACCCGCCCGGATCCGGTTCTGTTCGGAGCGCTGAATGGGAAGCCATTCGCTGCCGGAGCGGATTTTTGTCGTGGCGGCGGACGGGAGCGGAAGATCCGTCGGTGAGAGCGTTGCTCCCAGAATCAGCCAGATGCACTCCGGAACCGCCCGGAACTCCACTTCCGCAATCTCGCCCAGCGACGGATCCACGGGAAAACGCGACAGGTAAAGCCCGGCCAGATTTCCATCCCCCGTCCGTCCTTTCAGAACCCCATACCCATTTTTGAGATTTGTCACATGCCGGTACCAGTCGGCCACATCCCGGTTGTGTACGATGGGAATCTCCTGCTTTTTTCCGTTTTTGTCCTTCAGGGTCAGAAAGCCGACGTATTTGTCCTTCAGACTCGGTCCCCACGCCATGGTGTGCATCAGATAGAGCGTTTTCGCCTTTTCCGCCGGCCGGACCGGAATGCGAACCTGTTTCGGACCCCCGGGAAAGTATTTCGAATACATCGTCAGAACGCCTTTCCCCTCCGGTTCGGCATCCATGGGGATTCCGGCGAACTGCTTTTGAAAGAGTGCGCCGAAGAAGCATTGTCCATCCTGTTTCGGACCCTGATCGGTCCATCCGCCCTGATTGTCTCCGGCACGTTCGTCCTTCAGCGCCATGTTGGCTGCGGAGCGGATCGGAACGGCGATTCCAACACTTTCCACTTTCAGATTCCGGATCTGGAATTTCCCGGCGGAATTCTGGATTCCGATCGCCAGATTCACGGACTTGAGATCCGCCGGCGCCGCGCAGACCGTCTCAAATTTCTTCCATCCGAAGGTCCCGGAGGGGAAACGGATTCCGCCCCATGTCGTCCGTCGGTCATTCTTCATGGAAAGTTCCAGCTTGATGCCTTCAAAGACCTTCCGGGGACGCAGGATGTTTTCCGCACGGGCCTCGCAGCTCAGACGGATGAGCCGTCCGGAGAATTTCCGGGCGTCCAGTTTGCGGTCGATGGTCCGATACTCCACGCGATCCTGAAAATCGCCGGTGACGCCGTCTTTCTCCAGGCGGATTTTTCCGTCCCAGGAAAAGCCGGCCAGATCCCCTTCCTTCTGAAGAGAATTCTCATACAGGACCCCCGCATGCAGCGATGTGAACGCCAGCATTGCTGACAGAAGAATGGAACATTTCTTCTTCATGAATTTTTTCTTCCTTTCATTCGTTGATGGATCATTTTACTTTCCTATTGCTTCCCGGATCAGGGCCCGTAGGAAACGTTGTAGTTTTCCTGCCGGTAGAACTTCGAAGATTCCGGTCCGTTCTGGAGCCAGGGCGCCTGAAAGACCCGGTAGCGGGCATTGGCGTAGTCCACGGTTTCCACATGCCAGTCCGCAAAGAGCATGTTGGCCCGGTTCAGATGCAGAAAGTGAATCCCGATCGACGAGGAGAGATAATGACCCCCGGTCGGACGGTTCTTCGGATCGGTGTAATTGACCGAATCGCTCAGGAAATAGTAGCGCGAAGCGTTTTTCACTCTTTTGACGGAAAACGCGTTGTAGTACGAGCCCGCAATCGGATAGATGATCGGGGAGCCGTACTGCTCTTCATAACCGCCTCCGAAATGACTGGCGTGAATGCCATAGCTCAGCTCTGCTTTTCTCGTTTCGGGCAGGGGATACTTGGCAAGGGAGCAGAAGGAATACTTCGGAATGGGCGAATCATCCCACCCGGATCCGTTGCGGAGAGAGTAGAGTTCCGCAGACCACTGGGTATTGGTCTGGGCGACTCCCTGCAGCGGAAGAGTCCCGTCATTGTCCTGAAGATACATTGCAAAATCGTAGGACTGCTGCTTTAAATTGTTGACGCAGAGAATGGATCTCCCCTTTCCACGCGCCTTGTTCAGCGCCGGAAGAAGAAGGGCGCAAAGGATGGCGAGGATCGCAATTACGACCAGAAGTTCTATGAGAGTAAATCTCCTGTTTCTGGAATGCAAGAGGTGAGACATGTGGAATCCTTTCCTGTTTGTGTTTCTTTGCATATTCCATACGGTTGAAGGGGTGCAGGAGAGAAGAGCTCTCCGGACACTTTTGTTTGAAAATGCGGCTGTCATATCAGGTTTCCTTTCTGTCCGGCCATTTTCTGTTTTTCCGCCATTCTCCGGGAGAGACGTTGAATTTCTTCCGGAAGGCGGTGAAAAATGCGCAGAGAGTCGGAAATCCTGCTCGTCCGGCGATCTCCTCCATCGTCAGATTTCCGGTATTGAGAAGGTTGCACGCCTGCTTCAGACGAAGCTCCAGAAGAAACTGTTTGGGCGAACGCTTCAAATTTCCCATGAACAGCTTGTAGAGAGACGATTCGGAAAGATAGAATTTCTGCGCCAGTTTCTCAATCTGGATGGGGGAGGAGGAATTTTCCTTGAGATAATTCATGATGGAGATCAGTTTGGGATTGTCGGTCGCCGTGAAATCGGAACTTTCCCGTTCCCGGACGATCGGATCCGGATCGACGTAAATCATTTCGGAAGACTCCATTTTTCCCGCAAGAAGAGCGTCCAGTTCTTCTCCGGCCCGGCGCCCGAGCTCGTAAAAACGGGAATCGATGCTCGAAAGAGTGACCGCGGGAGCGTGACAGATCAGTTCGTCATTGCCAACCCCGAGAATGGAGAGTGCCGACGGGACGGGGATATTGTTCCAGTTGGCAATGTTCAGGATCTCCGCCGCATCCCAGTCGTTTTCACAGAGAAGAGCGCAGGGCTTCGGAAGAGAGTTGAGCCAGTGAAGAACCCGGGACTCCTTCCGCCAGATCCAGTCGCCGGGACGCAGATCGGAACAGTGAAAATGATATTTTTCCAATGTCTCGCGGAAACCGTTCATTCGGCGCGTGTCGCTGTAAACGGCAAAGTTGGTGTGTCCCTGCCGGAGGAAGTATTCGGCGGCGATCCTGCCGATCTCATAGTCGTTTTCCCGGACGACGGAGCAGCGGATCCCCGCCCATTTGAACGGAATCAGGGAGACTATGCGAATCCCTTTCCAGGAGCGGCACGTCAGAACCTCTTCGGGAAGACTGGTGATGATGCCGTCGCCCCGCCAGCGTTTCAAACCTTCCTCGGTGTTGCCGCCCCGCAGGAGGACCAGGTGCCAGTTGTTCTCCCGGGCGTAATCGACCACGCCCCGCATCAGGGCCTCAAAATGCCAGCCGAGGGCCAGAAGAATTGTTTTTCTCGAGCTCATGGTCGAACAACGTTTCCTTTGCTGATGAATGATGCCTGTCTTTGTTTCTAAATTATACCGCAGAATAATTTTTTTTGCAATATCAAAAACAGTATAGTTTATACTATTTTCTGTAAAAGTCTTTCCTGCTTCTTCCTGAAAAAAAGATGGGATGTGGCGTTTCTTGTCCGATGGGATGATCCGCCCGGAATTTGCATTTTTCCGGAAGAAGAGGTATATTAAAAGAAAGTGAAACGGCACGTCCTGACGACTCAAGCTCTCGGGAATCGAGGAGGTGACAACTCTTGAATCGGCAAGAAACTGGAAGACGTCGACTGCGGGCGGTTCTGACAATGCTTGTCCTGTTCCTGCTGCAGATCTTCAATGGCGTAGACTGGGATTGCGCGGCTGGATTCCATTCCTGGGACAGCGATTCGAATACCCGTGCAGAACATCGGATGGAAACGACAAACCTGCCGGATGTGGAAAATCTCCTGCTGGCTGCATGGCAGACAACCTGTGTCGGACTGGATCCGTTTATCCATATTCCGCAATTGGAAAAACACGGGGAGGGGGCCGATGGCTTCGGCTCGTTTATCCCATTGCCGGATCGAAGTTCCGGTCCGCCGCCGGAAGAACCGGTGCCGCGGCGTTGCTGAGAAGATTCCTCTTTTTCTGCTTTCCCACATTTGCAATTTTCAATTTTTCAAAGAAAAACAGAGAGGATGATTGACTCATGAACGCATATCGTAAATATCTGGTGGAATTCATCGGAACATTTTTCCTGATTCTGACCATTGGATCAACAGGGACTTTGAACGGATCCGGCGTCATTCCGCCGCTGGCAATCGGCGGGATCCTGATGGTGATGATCTATGCCGGCGGACCGGTTTCCGGCGGACACTACAATCCGGCGGTGACTCTGGCGGTGCTGCTGCGCGGCGGAATGCCGAAACGCGATGCGATTCCGTATATGCTGGCTCAGGTGATCGGCGGAATTGTCGGAGCACTTGCCGTGCTGGAATTCAAACACAATCTGGGACCGGTTCCGCCGTTCCAGTTCCGGATCCATGATCTGCTGCTTTCGGAATTCCTGTTCACCTTTGCTCTGGCGTATGTCGTGCTGAACGTGGCAACGCTCAAGAGAACGGCGAACAATTCGTACTTCGGTCTTGCCATTGGCGGAACGGTGATGGCGGGGGCTTTCGCGGTCGGTGGAACGGTCTGCTCCGGAGCGTTCAATCCCGCTGTGGAAATCGGTCTGGCCTGCATGAAACTCACGCCGTGGGAGAACAGCTGGATGACGATTCTGGCAAATCTGGCCGGCGGTGCCGTTGCGGCCGGTGCGTTCGCGCTGATCCACCCGAAGGCGGACCGCGACTGATACAGATCGTTTCCGATCTGTCGCATCAGGAGGAGGCAGTGATGATCGCTGCTTCCTCTTTTTTTTACGATTTCCGATACGCTTTTCGGTGGAGTCTTTTGCCGGAAAGATCCATTATCCTTTCTTGATCCGTGTCGAAATGGGGCAAGGACGGACGGTAGGCGAGTGTTTTCCAGCGATCATTTTTTCAGCTGTTTCCGATATTCCCGCGGTGGAAGTCCATACTTTTTGCGAAACGCGGTGGAAAAATAGTAGGGGGAAGAGTATCCGCAGCGTCCGCAGAGATCCTTCAGGGGAAGATCGGTCGCGGCAAGCATCGACTTTGCAAATTCCAGCCGGAGATCGATGAGATGATCGAGCGGGTGGCAGGAAAAACAGCGGCGGAAAAGACGCACCAGTGTCGGCTGGCTCACTCCCGCATGACGAGCGATCTCTTCCAGACGAATCGCCTTCTGAAAATTCCGGTTCATGAAATCCTGTGCGCGCAGAAGTTCTTCCGGATATGCAAGGCGTTCCGCATGAAAAACTTCTGAGATTCGAAACAGCAGTTCGTATGTCTTTCCCGCGATGAGGGCTTCCGTTCCGCGCTCCTTTCGGTCCAGCAGTTCCAGAAGGAAACGGATTCTCTGTTCAAATTCCTCGGGATTCGCGGGTTTCAGGTGACGCATTCCCGTGAGATTCAGCGATTCGACAATCGGATCCAGAAGAGTTCCTGTCACACAGACAACCAGTTTCCGGTAATAGCGCTGCTCATCGGTACGCAGTTTGGTTTCGGCGTTGTGGTGGACCAGATAGAGTTCGCCCGGTCCCGCGTGGCAGATGACGCCGTTGTCCTCATAGACCACCGCTCCGGCAAGAACCATTTCAATCGCCAGTTCCGGATTGTGGTTGTGCTGGAAAAAGCAGGCCCCGTTGCGTTCGACGGAAAGTCCGTTGCGGAGATAGAGGCTCTTGGCCGGATACGGAATCCCCGGCCAGAAATGGGAGCGCAGTTTCAGATTCTGATAGTAGCCGGAGTTGCGCAGATCGCCGTGCTTGTTTCGAAGAAGATCGGACATTTTAAATTCTCTTGATCGAATTTTAAATCTTTTTCCCCCATTTTCCCCGTGCCGTTTTTCTTAAGATAGCGTATAATAGTAAGAAAGCAAGCTCTGTTTCTGGAAAGGGAAAAACAATGATTGAAAAAATGTTGAGTCCGTTTCTGGCGTATCGTCTGCCATACGGAAAATTTCTGCATCAGGAGTGGGAAACGCTGGAATTCATGCGCGACGCCGGAATCGAATGGATCAGCATTTCTCCGATGAATACGGTCAATTCGGTCGGAGATGCATATTCCGACTATCCGCTGATCTGGAAATGGGATTCGGTGTATGATTTCCGGGTTCTTGACGCGCAGATGGAAGACGTGCTTTCCCATCATCCGTCCGCCCGTTTTCTTGTGACCGTGGACCTGAATTCGCCGCTCTGGCTCTCCCGCAGACTTTCCGTGGATTCGTTTTACGAGGTCAGCAACTGCTCCCTTCACAAGGAGTGGAAGCAGCTGACTCTGGGGTATCTGGACGCTTTCCTCCGTTACGGGGAATCCCGCTGGGGCAGCCGGATCGCGGGGTATGTGATCGCATGCGGACGGACCCTCGAATGGATCGAAAGCCAGAACAGGAAGCCGTCCATTCTGAAAAATCTTCATTTCCAGGACTGGTGCAAACAGCACGGGCTGCCTCACCTGGAAGTGCCGCTGATCTGCGATGAGGCGCCGCACTGCCATGCGTATGTGTATGATCCGGAAAAGGAGGTCGCCGAAGTGCAGTGGAACCGGTATGTGAACGGTCTGACTGCGGATCTGGTGATCGAATTCATTACGGAGGCGCGCAAACGGATCCGTCCGGAGGCGAAGATCGGCGTGTTCTATTCCCACATCCGCAACGGCGGCATATTCGGACATCTTGACTGTGAGCGGGTGCTGGATACGGCTCCACCGGATTTTGTGCTCGGTGCGGCCTGCAACCGTCCGGCGGAGATCGGCGGAAACTCCGGCTACATCGGCGTGACCGAAATGCTCCGGAGAAGAAACATCAATTTTCTGTTCGAGTGCGACAGAATCACGAGCAGGGCCAATTTGAAAATGTCGGAATTCGTCACTCTTTCCGGCGGAATCTGGGACGGGTGGAAAAATGAAGACGAGGATGTCGCCGGTCTGAAACGCGAACTCGGAATGGCTCTGACCAACCGTCTCTCCTTCTGGTTTTTCAACATCTGGGGCGGCATGTACCGCACGTCCGCGGTCCGCAAGCTGATCCGCCGGGCCGCCGAGGTGTGGAAAACCTATGCGCCGCTTTCGACGGGCTCCGCCGCGGAGATCCTGCTGGTGATCGATCCGGACAGCTGCTATCAGATGCATCAGTATCCCGAGGCGAGGAAGGCTCTTTTTCTGGAGAACCGGATTTCCGCTTCCGGGCTCCCCGCGGATACGGCAACCTGGGAGGATCTCGTCAGAATGGATCTTTCTTCCTATCGGATGATTGTGTTCGAAAGTCTGGTTGTCCTTACTTCGGAGAAGGAGAACGTGCTGCGGAAGAAGGTCTGCACGGATGGAAGAACGGTTGTTTTCCTCCATGAGGCGGGGATCATCCGCGGCGGAATCTATGCGGAAGAGAATGTGGAGAAGCTGACCGGGATCGGAAGCCGGGAGGCCCGGGCGGGGGTCCATGTCCGAAAACGGAAGGATTGGACGATGGTCTATGCGTTCGATGCCGATGCGCTGACCAAGGAAAAACTCTTCCAGCTGGCGGAGGAGGCAAAGGTGCATATCTATGTGCGTTCCGCGGCGTTTCATGCGTCCGGAGAACTGCTTTCCGTTCATTGCGCCGAGGGAGGGGAGAGGGTGATTCATCTTCCGTTCCGCGCCCGGAAAATCACGGAGATCTTCGACGGAAGGGTCGTTGCGGAAAATACGGACACCTTCACCGATTCGTTCCGCTCGCCGGGAACCAACATCTATTTTTTCAAATGAAACAAGGAGAATGAGGATGGAAAATCGAAGACGGTGCTTCACTCTGGTTGAGCTTCTGATCACGATAGCGATCATCGCCATTCTGGCGGGTCTGCTTCTTCCGGCGCTGAACAAGGCGCGGAGCCGGGCTCGACAGGGGGCGTGTATGTCGCAGGTCAAGCAGCTTGTCGCGGCGTGTCAGTCGTATGCGAACGATGCGCAGGGGTTCTTTCCGGGCGCAAGCGGACTGGACGGGCCGGACCCGGCCCGTGTGGATACCGACGGAAGTGACTGGACCGGATTGGCGCTGCTCTATTTTTCCGGGGTGGTGAGGGATAAAAAGGTGATGTTCTGTCCCACGCAGACCAAATATACTCTGCAAAGTTCCAATCCGAAGGGGTTCGGAAGAAAGGAGTATTCGTATCAGACTCCGGAGGAAAAGTATGTCTACGCGGGCTATTTCTATCTGGGGAACTTCTATTGTTCGTATGGGACGAAGGGGGATTACAAGAATATTCTGTTTGCCCGCGGACCGGGGCTTCCGCAGATTGTCCGTCCGGGTCCGGCGGGGATCTCCCACGGTACCCCGCGCAGACTGCCGCCTTCCACGGAAACGCTGGTGATGGACATCGCGTCCAACAAGTCGGAAAACGCCCCCTTCTTTGAGCAGGAAAGCTCTCACTGGGATCATGGAAACATCAGCGGGGCGAACATCGGGTATTCGGACGGGCACGTCGCATGGAAGAAGGTCTCCGCGATGCGGTGCACGGACGGAATCAAAATCTCCGGCGGCAGGTTCCTGCATCGATGAGAAAGGGGACTTCATGGAAAAAAAAGACGCACGGAAACTGTGCGGAGAAAAAACTCGGAAGACAGGTGTTTGGATGAATTGGAATCGAAAATTGGCACTCGGCGCGGTCCTGTTGTCCCTTTGGGCGGGACTCTTTGCAGACGGAATCTCCCGCGCGGCGGACGGAAGAATGCAGACGGAGGATTTGAAATTCGGTCTGATTGTCACCATGGATGACGGTACGCGCGTTGAACAGCAGTCCGATGGCGTGCTGACCTTTCCCGACGAGATGCCGCAGCAGACGAAAGAGGGCATTGTCCGCTTCGGAAAACTCCGTCTTGCGGACGACGCCGTTTTCCATCTCCGCGAAACGCTTCAGCAGATCTCAAAAAACGAGATCCGTTTCGAACAGATATTGGAATCCCCGGAAACAGCTCCCACCCGTCGTTTCGGCGTAGGGTGCTGGCTCTCCTTCGAACGGTATCAGAAACGTCCCGTTCAGGTGGATGGAAAACCGTATCCATTCAACGGCCGGATGTCGGAAAAGTGGATCAAGGGAAAGCTGTTCGAATTCCCGCTCCGAAAGGGGATCGCCGGACTCCTGTTCCCGGACGGGGCGGAAATCCTGATAAAACCGTTCGGGAAAAGCGTGCTCTGTCGGGTGATCTTCTCCTTCGGGAAAAAGCGGACCGTGAAGGCCCGCTGGCATCTGCGCTACAAGCCGTATGTTATTTCAA
>ERZ824600.4644-NODE-4644-length-11870-cov-4.878798_pt1 | contig 11870 bp, 9 predicted proteins | sample MGYA00519933_ERZ824600 | MGnify/ENA primary metagenome ERZ824600 (study PRJEB31778, sample SAMEA3449178) | human gut metagenome | biome: human gut; feature: human-associated habitat; material: faeces | place: United Kingdom | collected 2010/2012 ... | reverse complement strand
CTATCTATACAATGTAAAAGGAGAATTGCTGAAGCAACTGACCCAAGGCGAATGGTTGGTACAACAAGTATTAGGATTCAACCGGCAGACGCAGCACGTCATTATTCAGAGTACCGAAACTTCTCCTCTGCAAAGCAATATTTACTCTGTCAGTCTGAAGGACTGTAAACGAAGCCTTTTAGGAAACTCTGAAGGAATTCATTCGGCACAGCTATCCGGCTTTATGGGTACCCATCTCATTGACAAATCTTCTTCGCCCACTTGCCCCCGTAGCATAAAGATAATGTCTGCCAACCCGAAAAAACATCGGGAATATACACTGCTTACAGCAGAAGATCCGTTCAAGGGCTTCACTATGCCAAATATAGAAACCGGTACCATCAAGGCGGCCGACGGCGTGACCGACCTCTACTACCGCCTTGTGAAACCCGCAGACTTCGACCCGGCAAAGAAATACCCCACCATCATCTATGTATATGGCGGTCCGCACGCACAGATGGTCACCGGTGGCTGGCAAAACGGTGCACGCGGCTGGGACATCTACATGGCAAACAAAGGTTATATCATGTTCACCCTTGATAATCGCGGAAGCGATAACCGTGGTCTTGAATTTGAAAATGTCACCTTCCGCCATCTCGGCATCGAAGAAGGAAAAGACCAGGTGAAAGGTGTGGAATTCCTGAAAAGCCTGCCTTACGTAGACGGTAACCGCATCGGTGTACACGGATGGAGCTTTGGCGGACACATGACTACAGCCCTGATGCTCCGCTATCCGGAGATATTCAAAGTAGGTGTTGCAGGCGGGCCGGTTATTGACTGGGGATATTATGAAATTATGTACGGAGAACGCTACATGGATACGCCGCAAAGCAATCCGGAAGGTTATGAACAATGCAACCTGAAGAATCTGGCAGGCAACCTGAAAGGACATTTATTGTTGATTCATGACGACCATGACGATACCTGTGTGCCACAACACACACTTTCGTTCATAAAAGCTTGTGTGGATGCACGTACGTATCCCGATTTATTCATCTATCCCACGCATAAGCACAATGTCATAGGACGTGACCGGGTACATCTGCATGAGAAGATAACACGGTATTTTGAAGACAATTTATAAAATAAAATAGAAGCAATAAATTAAACGAAATATAAAGATGAAGATATTATTATTAGGAAGCGGCGGCCGCGAGCACGCTCTGGCATGGAAAATAGCCCAAAGCCCGAAAGTAGAGAAACTTTTTATCGCCCCCGGTAATGCCGGTACCAGTGCAGTAGGCGAGAATGTAGCTATCAAAGCTACCGACTTCACTGCCCTGAAAACTTTCGCCCTGAAAGAAAAAGTAGACATGATTGTGGTAGGTCCCGAAGATCCGTTGGTAGAAGGTATCTACGACAACTTTGCCGGAGACGCCGCCACACAACATATCGCCATCATTGGCCCTACTGCCAAGGGTGCCCAATTGGAAGGCAGCAAGGAGTTTGCCAAGGGTTTCATGGAACGTCATGGCATCCCCACCGCCCGCTACAAAAGCATCAATGCCGAAAATCTGGAAGAAGGACTCGCTTTCCTTGAAACCCTTGAAGCACCCTATGTGCTGAAAGCCGACGGTCTTTGCGCAGGAAAAGGCGTACTGATCCTTCCTACACTCGAAGAAGCCAAAAAGGAACTGAAAGAAATGCTTGGTGGTATGTTCGGTCAGGCCAGTGCCACGGTAGTTATCGAAGAATTCCTCAGCGGCATCGAGTGCTCCGTATTTGTGCTGACAGACAGCAAGAACTATAAAGTGCTGCCCGTTGCCAAAGATTACAAACGCATCGGCGAAGGTGACAAAGGTCTGAATACCGGTGGTATGGGAAGCGTGACTCCCGTTCCTTTTGCCGACGAGGTATTTATGGAAAAAGTGCGTACCCGTATCATTGAGCCCACTATCCGCGGACTGCAAGAAGAAGACATCCTTTACAAAGGTTTCATCTTCCTCGGACTGATCCGTGTGAAAGGCGAACCGATGGTCATAGAATATAATGTCCGCATGGGAGACCCCGAAACAGAAAGCGTCATGCTACGTGTACAGAGCGACTTCGTGGAACTTCTGGAAGGTGTACGCGACGTGAACCTCGATACAAAGACATTGACAATGGACTCGCGTACGGCTGCTTGCGTCATGCTCGTCAGCGGCGGATATCCCGAAGCTTACGAGAAAGGTAAAGTAATGACCGGATTTGAAGAAGCTACCGCTACAGACAGCATCCTCTTCCATGCCGGAACAGCAATGAAAGACGGCCAGGTGGCAACAAACGGCGGACGCGTGATTGCCGTATGTTCGTATGGTGAAACCAAAGAAGAAGCCCTTGCCAAGAGTTATAAAGTTGCGGAAATGATTCAATTCGACAAGAAATATTTCCGCCGTGACATCGGCTTCGACCTTTAAAAGAGTGATAAGGTGATAGAGTGATAGGGTGATATTATCACTTTATCACCCTATCACCTTACCACAATTAATATTATGATACGAAGTAAACGACTACAGAACCGGATCACAGCGGGACGTTTCACACTGCCCGCTGCCATCCTCTTGTCACTATTCTGCTGGATACTGACCTCTATTCTATTGCCTGAAGTTCCGGTAATAAAAAGTAATTATCCCCTGTGGGATACTATCATAGATGGGTATATTCCGGCATGGGCAAGTATACCTTTAAGTTTCATCTTTTATGGCATCATCGGTTACTTCCTGATAGAACTAAACAATACTTTTGCCATCATCCGCATGCGGGCATCTGTACAAACGGCCATTTATTTCCTGTTTATATCCGTTTGTCCGGCCCTGCATCCTGTTTATGCCGGAGACTTTGCCTCGATAGCATTTCTTATATCCCTGTTCTTCCTGTTCAAGGGTTACCAACATCCCCGTCCGGCAAGCACCATGTTCTATTCGTTCCTCTTTATCGGGTTGGGTAGTCTGTTCTTCCCGCAACTGACACTGTTTATTCCCCTCTACTGGATAGGTGCATACGGTTTCCAGGCACTCACTCCAAAGAGTTTTTTCAGCAGTCTGGTCGGTTGGACTTTACCCTACTGGTTTCTATTGGGGCATGCTTACTTCTATGATGAAATGGACTTATTTTACCAGCCTTTCATCGAACTGGCAACATTCCACCCTATCAATCTATGGGACTTCCCCTTGTGGGAAATAGCTACATTGGGCTATCTGTTCGTATTATACCTGGTCAGTTCCATCCACTGTCTGGTGGCAGGTTACGAAGATAAGATACGTACCCGCAGTTATCTGCATTTTCTTATTTTTCTGAGTTTCTGCATCTTTGTCTATATCCTGTTGCAACCGGTTTTGACGGTTCATCTCCTGCCTCTGCTGCTGATAGGTGTCAGTATCCTGACGGGACATTTCGTGGTGTTGACGAACAGTCGGGCTTCCAATGTGTTTTTCATTTGTGCTCTCGCAGGGCTTATACTTTTATTCGGATTTAATATATGGACGCTTTTGTAGGTTCACTGGTTCAACTCCTGATAGACTGGGGCTATTTCGGCCTTTTCATCTCCGCTTTACTGGCGGGAAGCATCATTCCGTTCAGTTCAGAGCTAGTAATGATAGCATTGGTGAAAGTGGGGCTGAATCCTGCCATGTGTGTCCTCTCTGCTACATTGGGGAACACAATAGGCGGTATGACGTGCTACTACATGGGGCGTTTAGGTAAGATAGACTGGATAGAGAAATATTTTAAAGTAAAAAAGGAGAAAGTAGACAAGATGCAAGCTTTCCTGCAAGGAAAAGGTGCTCTGATGGCTTTCTTTGCATTCCTGCCTTTTGTGGGCGAGGCAATAGCCATTGCGCTGGGTTTCATGCGTAGCAATGTATGGTTGACTACCTCATCCATGTTTGCCGGAAAGCTGGTACGATACATCCTGATGCTGTTGGCATTGCAAGGAGTAATATCAATGTTTTAAGAGTTATGAAACGAATTATAGAACATACGGAAGATGGAAGTGCAACGCTGTTTGTACCGGAACTGAATGAACATTACCATTCGGTGAAAGGAGCGCGTACAGAGTCGCAACACATCTTTATAGATATGGGGTTGAAAGCTTCGGCCGCACCCCAGCCGCATGTTCTGGAAATAGGTTTCGGTACCGGGCTGAATGCCCTGCTTACACTGGAAGCTGCCGAACAAGAAAAGCGTCCCGTACACTATACCGGTATTGAACTTTATCCTCTTACTTGGGAAGAAGTTGATGCATTGGGATATAGTGACAACCCGCTGTTTAAACAGTTACATACTGCACCATGGGAAGAGGATGTGAAGATATCCCCGTACTTCACTCTGCGAAAAATACAGGCGGATGCAAACAGTGACAAGGTGTTGGTGATTAGTGATAAACATGATACAACCCACTCATCACTAATCACTAACACCTTATCACTAAATCCTGATCTCGTTTATTTCGATGCCTTCGCCCCCGAAAAGCAACCTGAAATGTGGAACGAGCAGCTATTTCACTCACTTTACGTATCTATGAATACAGGGGGCATATTAACGACGTATTGCGCCAAAGGTGTTATCCGCCGTATGTTGCAAGCTGTCGGCTTTCTTGTGGAGCGCCTTCCGGGGCCTCCGGGTGGAAAACGGGAAATACTGAGAGCAACCAAGAGAACAAACAACTAAGTTATAACGAATATTGGAAACCATAAATATAATAAAGAAATGAAACGAACATTCCTGTACATCCTCGCTGCTTTGCTTGCCATGTCTTGCAAGAACAACAGCGTTCAAAATAAGAATGAAGACGATAAACCCGTCATCACTGTCACCATCGAACCGTTACGCTACTTCACCGAAGCCATTGCAGGAGATAACTTCAACGTTGTCAGCATGGTACCCAAAGGTAGCAGTCCGGAAACGTACGATCCTACTCCGCAACAACTTGTCGATCTTGCCAAGAGTAAAGCTTACTTCCGCATCGGTTATATCGGTTTTGAACAAACCTGGATGGATAAGCTGACAGATAACGCGCCGCATTTGCAGTTCTTCGATACTTCCCGCGGTATCGATTTGATTTTTGATTCCTCTCACGTCCACCACCATCACGGCGACGACGAAGCGCATGCCCACGATTCTATCCAGGAAGATGAACACCACATCCTCGGTGTAGAACCACATATCTGGAGTTCCGCTTACAACGCGCAAATTATTGCCGGAAATATTGTAAACGCCCTGTGCACCATCGACAAGAATAATGAAGAAACTTACATGGAGCGTTATAAAAACCTCTGTAATCAGATAGAACATACCGACAGCCTTATCTGCCATATGCTTTCTGCCCCCAATGCGGACCGTGCCTTTATGATTTATCATCCGGCATTGTCCTACTTTGCACGCGACTACGGTTTACATCAGATTTCTATTGAAGAAGATGGAAAAGAGCCCTCTCCCTCCCATCTCAAAAACCTGATAGATACCTGCAAGGAGGAAAAGGTACGCGTCATCTTCGTACAACCTGAATTCGACCGCCGCAATGCAGAAATCATAGCTAAACAAACAGGTACGAAGGTAGTTCCTATCAATCCGCTTTCTTACGATTGGGAAGAAGAGATGTTGAACATTGCCAGGGAACTGGTCGTTAAGAAGTAATCGGAGACTGTAAAATAGAGTAAAGAAATGAGTACGCCCCTTATCGAAATAAAAAATCTCAGCGCCGGTTATGATAGCCGTACAGTGCTGCGTAATGTAAACCTCACCGTTTACGACCGGGATTTTCTGGGCATCATCGGCCCCAACGGTGGCGGAAAAACAACGCTCATCAAGTGTATTCTTGGCCTGCTGAAACCCACAACAGGAGAAATTTTATATAGTGATAAGCGATCCGTGGCAAGTGACAAGCAGAGAGGCACAGCGCAACGCCCGGCACTGACTACCAATCGCTCCGTTCTAAAAATGGGGTATTTGCCTCAATACAATAGCATTGACCGTAAATTTCCTATAACAGTGGAAGAAGTGATTCTTTCAGGACTCAGTTCACAAAAGTCACTGATTTCACGCTTCACTGCGACGCATCGGGAAAAAGCCCGGCAAGTGATTGCCCGCATGGGATTGGAAGGTCTGGAAAAACGTGCTATCGGTGCATTGAGTGGCGGACAATTGCAACGTGCCCTACTGGGACGTGCCATCATTTCCGATCCGGCACTTGTTGTCCTCGACGAACCCAGTACGTATATAGACAAGCGCTTCGAAGCCCGGCTTTACGAATTGCTGGCTGAAATTAACCATGATTGCGCCATCATTCTTGTTAGCCATGACATCGGCACAGTACTGCAACAGGTGAAATCCATCGCTTGCGTGAATGAGACGCTGGACTACCATCCCGACACGGGTGTAAGCGAAGAATGGCTGGAACGGAACTTCAATTGCCCGATAGAACTGCTGGGACATGGAGCTCTGCCGCATCGCATATTGGCGGAACATAAGCACGGAGATGGATGTGGATGTTGTAACTCTTGAAACTTTTCTCTACAAAAAATCAATGTATATCTTTTAACCTATCCTAATAAATATGCCTTACCTCCACAGTTTTAGCAGTTAAATCACTATATTTGCGCCCGTGTACGCTAAAATACAGAGATATAACTTAAAAACATAACGAATTATTTCCGAATGAAACAGTACAGAACCGTAAACAACCTCGTAGGTTGGATTACTTTCATCATTGCAGCCACGGTCTACTGCATGACTATAGAACCGACTGCAAGCTTTTGGGACTGCCCGGAGTTTATCACTACCGGCTACAAACTGGAAGTAGGACACCCACCCGGAGCACCTTTCTTCATGCTGGTAGCTAACCTCTTTTCACAATTTGCTTCAGACCCGAGCACCGTTGCTAAAATGGTGAATTATATGAGTGCACTGATGAGTGGTGCTTGTATCCTGTTCCTGTTCTGGAGCATCACGCATCTGGTACGCAAACTTGTGGCTACAGATGAAAATAATATTACTAAAGGACAGTTGATTACCATCATGGGTAGCGGTCTGGTAGGTGCACTGGCATATACATTCAGTGATACTTTCTGGTTCAGTGCCGTTGAAGGTGAAGTTTATGCATTCTCTTCTCTCTTCACAGCCGTTGTATTCTGGCTGATACTGAAATGGGAAGATGTAGCTAACGAACCGCACAGCGACCGTTGGCTTATCCTGATCGCATATCTGACCGGATTGAGTATTGGTGTACACTTGCTGAACTTGCTTTGTTTACCCGCCATCGTGCTGGTTTACTACTACAAGAAAGTGCCAAACGCAAATGCCAAAGGCTCATTGCTGGCATTACTTGCTTCCGGCATTTTAGTAGCTGTCGTACTCTATGGTATGGTACCGGGTATTGTAAAAGTAGGCGGCTGGTTCGAACTGTTCTTCGTAAATACGTTAGGAATGTCCTTCAACAGTGGTGTAATGGTTTATATCATTGTGCTGGCAGGCTCCATTATCTGGGGTATATACGAAAGCTACACGGAGAAAAACAAGATGCGCATGGCCATCTCCTTCGTGTTGACTATCGCCCTGTTGGGTATCCCATTCTACGGACACGGAACAAGTGCTGTAGTAATAGGTATTATAGTTATCGCTTTCCTGTTCTTCTATCTCAGTCCGAAGATGCAGGCAAGCATGAAAGAGAAATATCGCATTTCCGCGCGTACGCTGAACACATCATTGCTTTGTACAATGATGATCGTCATCGGATATTCTTCTTATGCCATCATCGTGATCCGCTCTACAGCCAATACGCCGATGGACCAGAACTCACCTGAAGATATCTTCACGCTGGGTGAATATCTGGGACGCGAACAATACGGAACCCGTCCGTTGTTCTACGGACAAGCATTCTCTTCTAAAGTTGCCCTCGATGTAAAAGACGGTTATTGCGAACCACGCGTTTCATACAGTGGTACCAAATTTATCCGCAAAGAAAAAGCTACGCCCGATGAAAAGGATAGCTATATCGAAATTCCCGGACGTATCGAATACGAATATGCTCAGAACATGCTTTTCCCGCGCATGTACAGCAGTCAGCACGCCAGGGAATATCAAGCTTGGGTAGACATAAAAGGTAATGACATTCCTTACGATCAATGCGGACAAATGGTGATGGTGAATATGCCTACACAGTGGGAAAATATCAAGTTCTTCTTCACCTACCAACTCAACTGGATGTATTGGCGCTATTTCATGTGGAACTTCGCCGGACGCCAGAACGATCTGCAGGGTAGTGGAGAAATTGAACATGGCAACTGGATCACAGGAATTTCGTTCATCGATAACTTCCTGGTAGGCGACCAAAGCCTGTTGCCACAAGAGTTGCAAAACAATAAGGGACACAACGTCTTCTACTGTCTGCCTTTGTTGCTCGGTATCATTGGCCTGTTATGGCAGGCATACCGTGGACAAAAGGGCATCCAGCAATTCTGGGTGGTGTTCTTCCTATTCTTTATGACGGGTATCGCCATTGTGCTCTACCTGAACCAGACACCGAGTCAGCCGCGTGAACGTGACTATGCATATGCCGGGTCGTTCTATGCCTTTGCCATCTGGATAGGTATGGGTGTGGCAGGTATTGTCCGTCTGTTGCAGCATTATGCCAAGATGAAAGAACTTCCCGCCGCAACGCTGGTATCTGTTGTCTGCCTGCTTGTCCCCATACAGATGGCAAGCCAGACATGGGATGACCACGATCGCAGCGACCGCTATCTGGCACGTGACTTTGGTCAGAACTACCTGATGTCTCTGCAAGAAACCGGTAATCCGATTATCTTCACCAACGGTGATAACGATACATTCCCCTTATGGTACAATCAGGAGACAGAAGGTTTCCGTACAGATGCACGTACCTGTAACCTCAGCTACTTGCAAACGGACTGGTACATCGACCAGATGAAACGTCCTGCCTACGACTCTCCGTCACTGCCCATCACTTGGGACCGTATGGAGTATGTAGAAGGAACTAACGAATACATCCCTGTACAGCCTGATTATAAAAAGAGCATCGACGCCCTCTATGCTGAGGCTGAAAAGCAGGCACTGAACGGTAACCCTGAAGCATTGGTGAATGTGAAGAAAGAATTCGGAGAAAATCCGTACGAACTTCAGAACATCCTGAAATACTGGGTACGCAGCAAGAATGATGACCTTAAGGTGATTCCTACAGACAGCATCGTGATGAAGGTAGACAAGGAAGCTGTACGCCGCAGTGGTATGATGATACCGGGTGACAGTATCCCCGACTATATGCACATTTCACTGAAAGGTAAACGTGCCCTCTATAAGAGCGAACTGATGATGCTTGAAATGCTGGCTGAAGCCAATTGGGAACGTCCTATCTATATGGCAGTCAGCGTAGGTACGGAAAACCACCTTGGTATGGGCAACCACTTCGTTCAGGAAGGTCTGACTTATCGCTTCACTCCGTTTGACACTGAAAAGACAGGTATCAAATTGGATAGCGAAAAGATGTACGACAACCTGATGAACAAGTTCAAATTCGGTGGCATCGACAAGGAAGGTATCTATATTGATGAGAATGCTATGCGTATGTGTTATTCTCACCGCCGTATCTTCTCGCAACTCATTGGCCAGTTGATACGCGAAGGCAAGACGGATAAGGCCAAAGCAGCCTTGGAGTACGCCGAGAAGATGATTCCTGCCTATAACGTACCTTATGACTGGCAAAATGGTGCTATGCAAATGGCAGAAGCATACTATCAGTTGGGTGAAAAAGAGAAAGGCGACAACATCATGAAGGCACTTGCCGATAAAGCTGTGGAATACCTCACATGGTATCTGAGTCTGGATGACCAACGCTTTGCAATGTCCAGCCATGAAGTTGTTGACTATCAACTGCCTATCCTCAGCACAGAAGTTAAACTCATGCAGAAGTATAACTCCGAACTGGCTCCTGTATACGACAGCAAGCTGAACGAGCTATACCAAATGTGTGTTGACCGGATGAAATAAAAAACAGCGATTAGCGGTTAGTGATCAATGATTAGCGGTTGTGCCCTAACATTCACCCTAACCGCTAATCTCTTATCACTAACCGCTAACTACTAATCACTTATCACTAATCGCTAATCACTAACAATCGTGTTTATAGAACAACCTCCTGAGTTTGTCCGAAAGTTATATCCCGGTGCCATCTGGCGAATGGATCCGAACGAAAAAGCCGTCTACCTGACTTTTGATGATGGCCCTATTCCCGAAGTAACCCCTTGGGTACTTGAATTATTGGATAAACACAATATTAAAGCCACCTTCTTCATGGTGGGCCAGAATGTGGAGCGCTATCCGGAGGTGTTTGAGATGGTGAAACGCGAGGGCCACACCTTAGGGTGCCACACGATGCACCATCTGCAGGGCACGCATGTCACCACTATGCGCTACATGCTCGATGTGGCACGGAGCTCCCGCCTTATCGGCACCACCCTCTTCCGCCCACCCCACGGCTGGCTGAGGCCACGTCAGGCGCTGCGCATCGCCAAGGAATACACAGTGGTGATGTACGACCTGGTGACGCGCGACTACAGCCGCAAGCTCACCGCCGAGCAGGTGCTCGCCAACGTGAAACGATATGCGCGCCCCGGCGCAATCATAGTGTTTCACGACTCCCTGAAGAGTCTTCCCCGTCTCACCGAGGCTCTTCCCAAAGCCATAGAATGGCTGATTGAGGAGGAATATACCTTCGACACCCTCCAACAGTTTCAGCATCAAAGCAATGTCTTATCAAATGCCGCATCAGATGAATAAAGCCACATCCTCACCATCAAATCCCAAAAGAGTGCTCATTGTGGGCGCCGGTGGGTTTGCCGGCGGATTCTATGCCGACGAGGCCCTGCGTCGCGAATATGACACCTGGGCGGGCGTGAGAGCCTCCACTTCCCGGAAATGGCTCACCGACTCCCGGCTCAAATTCCTGACGCTTGACTTCGACAATCCGGAGTCGCTCGCCACCGCCCTCAGCGAGGCCCTCCCTGAAGGTGAGAAATGGGACTATATTATATATAATCTTGGCGCCACAAAGGCTCTCTCCTTCTCAGATTTCTCAAAAATCAACTGCGACTATCTCAACGCATTCCTCGATGCTCTCAAGACGAGCGGGAAGGAGCCGGAGAAATTCCTCTTCGTGAGTTCCCTCTCGGCCATGGGCCCCGGCGACGAGAAGGGATATGCGCCATTCACGGAAAAGATGGTGGCTCAGCCCAACACGCGCTATGGCGCCTCGAAGCTCAAAGCCGAGATGCTGCTGGCAATGAGCGGCATCCCTTATGTCACACTCCGAGCCACAGGCCTCTACGGACCTCGCGGCCACGACTATTTCCTGATGTTTGAGGCAATAGCAAAAGGCTTCGATTTCTCTGTAGGATTCCGCAAGCAACTCCTCTCATTCCTCTATATCGAGGATATGGCCAATGCGGCTTTCGATGCCCTGGAGAAAGCCCCGACGGGCGAGACATATGTCGTGGGCCATCCGCATGCCTACACCCAGAATGAATTCCGCACAATTGCCGCCAAAGCTGTCGGCAAGAAACACGTGATAGGAGTGAAGATGCCTCTATGGGCTGTGAAAGCTGTCTCGGCAATCGCAGAGAAATGGGGTGTGGCCCGCGGAAAACCCTCAACGCTCAACCGCGACAAATTCAATATTATGAAGCAGCGCAACTGGGCCGTAGACGTGGCCAAGGCGCGCCGCGACTTCGGCTTCAATCCCACCGTCGACCTTCCTGAGGGGGTGGCGAAAAGCATAGAATGGTATAGAAAGGAGAAATGGCTATGACTTTACAACTGCAACCCGACTCATTGGTGACCAACCA
>ERZ824600.4642-NODE-4642-length-11874-cov-2.910652_pt1 | contig 11874 bp, 10 predicted proteins | sample MGYA00519933_ERZ824600 | MGnify/ENA primary metagenome ERZ824600 (study PRJEB31778, sample SAMEA3449178) | human gut metagenome | biome: human gut; feature: human-associated habitat; material: faeces | place: United Kingdom | collected 2010/2012 ... | reverse complement strand
GGGCTTTGGTTTTAACTGTCGCGAGGTGATATTATGAAGAAATCTGTTTTGCTTATCTCTTTGCTTTCGGGAACGGCTCTTATGTTTCCAAGGCTAACCATTGCCTCCGGCTTTCCTACACATACACATATAAGCACACCCAAACCGGAGCCCGCCTTTTCCTTTATTGACATGTCCCGCTCTTTTAAGACCGCCGCTGTCTGTTTTCTCGGCGCCGGCGACTGCGGCGACGCCAGGTTTAGTTCGTTGGACGGCGATGACGATTATAAAGTTGATACCGTGCAACAATGCAAAAACGAAGGGTATTCCGTCACTTCCTGTTCCCTCCCCGCTTATCCTTCCGGACAATGCCCCTATAACGGCACCTATTTTGCAAAATGTGTCGAAGACCGTCCCCGCGCCTGCAAGGAAGCCGGCTTTACCGAAACTTCATGTCCGAGCGGGTACATAACCGACAGAACGTGCCCTTACGTCTCTTCTTACATAACCTGCAAGGAAAATCCCTGCTCCGGGTACAGCACCTGCGAATGCAACGCGTCTGCGGGCGCTTCAATCTGTTATTCCGGTTCAACCGCAAAATATTCGGCCTGCGAGAACTGCGACCCTTGTCCCGGTTATTATGAATGCGGCGGAAGCTGGCAGTACTGCGAAGGAAGTGTTTGTTCCGCGGACAGTTCTCGTTGCAGCACTTACTGCGAAAGCGACCACTTCCCTTATTCCTGCGGCAGTGATTACGGTTCCTGTTACGGCGATTACCGTAACGGATATTGTTCGGTTGAATGTGAGTACCTTGGTTCTTCGTCATCCGGCGATGGAGATACTGACAATGAAACATCCAACTTTTCGCCTTATTACTATTCCTGCTGTACCGGTCTTTGTAACGACTACAGTTATTGTATAGAACAAGGGGGAACGACTTGTTCAGAAGCAAATGCAGCCTGCTCCGCGGCGGGAGGTTCCAGCTCTTTCTTAAGCTGTTCCTGCCTGCTTGACAGTTGTCCCATGTTCGGGGGAAGCGGCGGAGAAGGTAATTACCGCTGCGAATAAAAACAAAAAGCCCCGCGGTGCGGGGCTTTGGTCAATCGCTGAAGATTTTGGCAAATTCGTATTTGTCCGTACCGTTAACGGTTCGAATACGTTCATTTTGCAAAATAGTCGGAAGCTCCATTGAACGGAAAACGCTGCGGCGGTCGGCTTTTTCGACAAAGGCACAGACATTTCCGGAAGCGGCCTCAATAAACCTTTTGGAAGCCGCTTTCCAGACGGCGTTCTGACGGCAAATTGCATTTATCTGCAGAATCAAGCCCCAGCCTGACCAGTTCGGCGCCGCAGGCCGTGTGTTCTATCATCATCTTTCCCGGATTAGACCTGACGCAGTCAAAAGCCAAATCGCGGTTGTGGGTGGTGGGCAGATAGCTGATGCTGTACAACACAACCGAATTTTCCGGCGAGGAAACGTCAAAAGTTTCGGCAACGGTCATCGCCTGCTTATATAAGTCCATCGTTTATTTCCTTTTATTTTTGACGACATCGAGCTGTCCGTTGGCGACGATGATGTCGGCTGTGTCATTCTCGCCGATTTCGCCGTTCAGAATCTTCATGGCCAGCTTGTTTTCAATCTGATTCTTAAGCAGACGGCGCAGCGGACGTGCACCGTAGACCGGATCATAGCCGTTGTTGACAATCCAGACTTCGGCGGCTTCATTGACATTAAGACGGATATTCTTTTCGGCCAGCCGTTTTTCGATGTTCTTTATCTGAATGTCGGCAATCTCTTTAATATTGCTCTTATCCAGCTTGTGGAACAGCGTAATTTCGTCGATACGGTTAATAAACTCCGGACGGAACGATGCCTTGACAATATCCATGACTCTGGCTTTGACTTTTTTCGGGTCGTCGGCGCCGGTGGCATTGGCCAAAATGTCGGCCCCCAGGTTGGAAGTCATGATGATAATGGTGTTTTTGAAGTCAACCGTGCGGCCTTTGCCGTCAGTCAGGCGGCCGTCATCAAGCACCTGAAGCAGAATGTTGAAAACGTCGGGATGCGCCTTTTCGACTTCATCAAATAAAATAACCTGATACGGACGACGACGAACGGCTTCGGTCAAGACGCCGCCTTCCTCATAGCCGACATATCCCGGAGGCGAGCCGATCAGGCGGGCAACCGCGTGTTTCTCCATATATTCGGACATATCAATGCGGAGCATGGCGCTTTCGTCATTGAACAGAAACTCGGCCAGCGCCTTGCTTAGTTCGGTTTTGCCGACGCCGGTCGGACCGAGGAACAGGAACGAACCAATCGGCTGCCGGTGGTCGGAAATGCCGGCGCGGGAGCGGCGAACTGCATTGGCAACCGCGGCAATCGCCTCTTTCTGACCGACGACGCGTTTGGCCAGAAAATCTTCCATATGAACCAGTTTTTCCTTTTCGCCTTCAAGCATCTTGTCAACCGGAATGCCTGTCCACTTGGAAACAACCGCGGCAATGCTCTCGTCGGTAACGACTTCCCGAACGTGACTTTTGGCGTCTTTGGCCTTTTCCTCAATATTTTGCAGTTTCTGTTCCAACTGCGGAATAACGCTGTACTGAAGTTCGCCGGCACGTTCATAGCGTCCTTCCCGTTTGGCAATGTCAACTTCTATCCGCGCCTTGTCCAGCTTGTCCTTGATTTCGGTAATATCGGCCAGGCCCTGTTTTTCTTCTTTCCATTTGTCTTCCAAACCTTTGGCCTTGGCCTCAAGCCCGGAAATCTCATAACCGATGAGTTCCAGACGCTGTCCGGACTTTTCGTCGTTTTCCTTTTTGAGCGCCTCACGTTCAATTTTCAGCTGCAGAATACGGCGGTCAAGTTCATCAAGTTCTTCCGGTTTGGAATCAATCGCCATACGCAGCGAACTGGCTGCCTCGTCCATCAGGTCGATAGCCTTGTCGGGCAGAAAACGGTCGCTGATGTAACGGTTGGACAAGGTGGCGGCGGCAATAAGCGCGCTGTCGGAAATGCGCACGCCGTGATGAAGCTCGAACTTATCCTTGATGCCGCGCAGTATGGAAATGGTTTCTTCAACGCTCGGTTCGGAAATGAAAACCGGCTGGAAACGACGAGCCAAAGCGGCGTCCTTTTCAACATATTTTTTATACTCCGACAGAGTCGTTGCGCCCAGACAATGAAGTTCGCCCCTGGCCAGCGCCGGTTTGAGCAGGTTTGAGGCATCCATAGAGCCTTCGGAAGCGCCGGCGCCGACAATGGTATGCATTTCGTCAATAAACAGTATGATATTGCCGTCCGAAGCTTCAACGTCTTTCAAAACGGCTTTCAGGCGCTCTTCAAACTCGCCGCGAAACTTGGCGCCGGCAATCAACGCGCCCATATCAAGAGCCAGCAGCCGCTTATGACGCAGACTTTCCGGAACGTCGTCGTTGACGATACGCATGGCCAGCCCCTCGACAATGGCGGTTTTGCCAACGCCCGGCTCGCCGATGAGTACCGGATTGTTTTTGGTACGGCGAGACAAAACCTGAATCGTCCGGCGGATTTCATGATCACGGCCGACAACCGGATCCAGTTTGCCTTCTTTGGCCTTGGCGGTAATGTCGACGGCAAACTTCTTCAGCGCCTCAAAATTGTCTTCAGCCGTTTCAGAATCGGCCAAACGCCCTTTGCGGTATTCGTTGATTGCCTGATTAAGCTTGACCGGATTAACGCCGCCGTTGCTCAAAACGGCATGCGCTTTGGTACCGTCGGTCAGGGACAGCGCCTGCAGAATGCGTTCCAAAGTGACATATTTGTCATTGGCCTTATCGGCAAGCTTTTCGGCCTCCATCATTACCCGGGTAAAATCCTGCGACATCATGCTCTGCACCGACTGACCGGAAACGGCCGGGATTTTTGCCAGTTCGGCATCGGTTTCGCGGCGAATCTGGCTCAGCGAACCGCCGGACTTCAAAATCAGGTCAATAATCTGCCGGTCTTCCAGCAGTGATTTCAACAGGTGTTCGGGAGAAATGTACTGATGTTTTTCCTTGGCTGCAAGATTGATAACGTCTTGTATCAACTCCTTGGATTTGCTGGTAAGTTTTTCAAAATCCATATTTTTGCCCTCTGTTTTTAATGTCCTATTCTAACATTAATATAGTGAGGACGGCAGGGCAAAATCAAGTTTATCAACGAATTTTTTAGGCTTGCGGCTGCGGCAGCGCCTTGAGGTCAATCACGGTAATTTCGGACGGCGCAAACAGGCGCATGGCCGGTCCCCAATAGCCGGCGCCGTTGGAAACGTACAGCTTAATGCCGTTAACGTCGTACAGGCCGGAAAGATATTTGTTGGCATATTTGGCCAAAATCTGGAACGGAAAGACCTGACCGCCGTGCGTATGGCCCGAAAGCTGCAAATCCACGCTGTCCTTGCTCAGATAATCGGCAAAATCAGGCGTATGAGAGAGCAGAATACGGTAGCTGCCTTTCCGGGCGCCTTTAAAGGCCTGCAGAAAGTTGACGTTCCAGATATCGCTGTTGTTGGCAATGTGCGCGTCGGGAATGCCGGCAATATAAACATTGTGGTCGGGAATACGGACGCCGTGGTTAAACATAATCAGAAAGCCCATGTTCTTGAACTTGAACTGCCAGGGTATCAGACCGTTGTAAAACTCATGATTGCCGAAGGTATACAGCGGCGGATATTTGGCCTTCAGCCGTTCCAGCTCTTTCATGTGCGGCTTGACGGCATCTACCTTGTCATCGGCAATGTCGCCGACCAGCACAATGGCGTCGGCATCAAGGGCATTGACCCGGTCAACCAGTTTTCTGACCGTTTCGACCGGCGTCGTACGGTTGATATGCGTGTCATTAATCATGACAATACGCATGTCCTTGCTGATACGGGCACTGGCGAACTCGAGCCTTTTGAGCTCCGGTTCCCTGGCACCGCCGTAAACGGCCATAGAAGCCAACACAGCCGTCAAAAGCACGACAATAAAATTGGCCTTGTCCAGCAGATTGATGTTTTTGGGGTGAAGTTTCCAGTTCTCGCCGAAGATTTTGCTGTAAATCCAATAGAGGGCAAACCAGACGACATCGCGGAACAAAAGCATGGAAAACAGGATAAAAACCGTTCCGAACATAAGATAAAGGATTTTGGAAACAACGGCAAAAGCTTCGGGGCCAAAGAGACCGGAGTCACGCACCAGACCGACCAGCAACGGGGCAAACCAACCGACAACGACCAGAAGGCCGACAATAATTTTGCGGGAACGGCGAATATCGGAATAGCCGACCAGAGTCTTGATGGTAATTGCCGAACAGGCAACGGCAATAATCGCGGAAGCTATGGCAAAGTACATTTAATCCCCTCAAACAGTTCAGACTGCGGCAGCGGCAGCCTTCTTGCGGTATGTCCGCTTGGCTTTGGGCTGCTCGGCACCGGCCGGCACCGTTTCGCCCTGGGCGGCAACAGCCGCGTTGGCTTCGGCGGAAGAAATCTCTATAACCTTAAACTCTCGGCGGGGCGACTGAACAACAGTTTCGGCAACCGGCATCTCGACAACATTGCCGGCATTTTCTCCGGTCTCGGCATTGTCGTTGCAAACCGGAGCTCCGGCCTCTTCCTGATTTTCAAAACGCTTTTCCTGAGGACGGTTCTGATTCTGATTTTTCTTCTCGTTGATTTCGGTAACGATTTTGCGATAATGTTCGGCATACTGGCGGAAAACTTCCATCTCGACATAGTTGCCGTTGCCGTGGGCTTCCTTGGCAAGCTCGTTATACTTCTTAATCAAATCGAGCGCCGTACCGCTGATTTTGCCGGCAATGCTGGTCGAATCGAATTTGTAATTTAAAGAATAAATCTGGTTGTTATTGTTACGATACTTGTTGTTCATTTTTTTCATAAGTTTAATACCATAATCCATCAAGCCGAAACACCTCAAAGTTGAGGCTACGGGAAATACATTAAAAAAAGGTTTATTTCGGAAAAAAGTGCAAAACCAACTCTCTAAAGGCACTTATCGAAAGTTATCATACAGAAAAAAACGTGAAATGCAATTCATTTTTTCAAAATAACACATCTTTCCGTTCCGGCAAGATCCGGTCTGATTTCCAACGCGCTCAAACCGCGGCCGGCAAAGACTTCCGATATATGCCGCGCCTGACCGATGCCTGCTTCCAATAAAATATAGCCGCCTTTTTTTAAGAGTAAAGGGGCAAGCGAAGCTATTTTTTCATAATGCGCAAAACCATCCGCACCGCCGTCCAGCGCGGAAAGAGGGTCATGCTCGCGCACTTCCGGCTCCAGAGAGGCGATGTCGGCGGTGGGAATATAAGGCGGATTGGAAACAATCATATCAAAACCCGTTCCGGTTTCCCGCACAAAATCATCGTCAAACCAGCTGCGGCAGACAAAGGCAACCCGCTCCGACAGGCCAAGCCGCGCCGCATTGCGGCGGGCGATCTCCAAAGCCGCCGCCGATTTGTCGACGGCCGTGCCGCAGGCCTGCGGACAATCGTCCAGAATCGAGAGGATAATGCAGCCGGAACCGGTGCCCAAATCCAAAATACGTTTCAAACCGTTTCGGCGGACAAGCCCGACGGCGGCCTCGACCAGAATTTCGGTATCAGGACGCGGGGTTAGCACATCTTCGCTGACGATAAAATCGTTCTTATAAAATTCGCGGCGGCCAAGCAGTTTGTCCAACGGGACATGCGCCAGCCGCCGTTCGACCAGCCGCCGCAACTTTTGTTCCGCTTCGCCGTCGACTTCGGCAAAAGGACTGCCGCCGACATGTTCCAGCAATATTCTGGCCTCCAGCCGCGGCGACGGAATATTTCCGGCAGCCAGCAGCCGAACGACCTCGTTCAAATCCAAACTCATATTTTCCTCATATAAAAAATTATTCCGAGTTTAGAAGAATTGCATCTTTTTGCAAGCAATAAAAAAAATCCCGGATAATTCCACCGGGATTTTTTCTAAATTAAGCCGCTATATCGCCTCTCTCACGGTACTGGCGTCACAGAAACACTTATAGTTCGTGGTGCAGCTGACGCCCTGCGGACAGCAACATTTCATACCGTTGCAGTTCATTACCCGGCTCGGCGAGTTGCAGATGAAAGGCTGCGGTTTTACCGGACCAACATCACATTTGTATTTGGTTACTCCACAAGCCGTACATGAGTCCTTAATACCATAAACACAACTTGTCAGCAGATATCCCGGGCATTCAGTCGAGTAGGTGCAGGTCTTGCAGGTCTGACACTTTGACGAACAATCGGAGAAGTACGACTGACAGCCGTAAGAACAGCTGGCGGCCGTTCTGTTGCGGCAGTTATCGGGATAGCATGCCGTACATTTGCCGCAGGAGTTGGTCGTTTTGCAGCCATAAGTACAGCTCAGCGACGTGACGCTGCAGGCCGGATCCGACTTACAGGAGACGCAAACGCCGCAGCTATTGGTGCTGGCACAGCCGTACGGACAGGATACCGCAGTCTTGTCACAGTCCGGGTTGCCTTTGCAGCCGGTGCATTTGCCGCAGGAGTTGGTCGTTGCGCAGCCGTACGAACAGGTTTTGGAAGTCACGTCACAGTCCGGATTGGTCTTGCAGGCGGTGCACTTGCCGCAGCTGTTGGTGTTGGCGCAGCCGTACGAGCAGGACAATGACGATACGTCGCAATCAGGGTTGCCTTTGCAGGTTTGGCACTTGCTGGGACAATCGGACCAATAAGAAGAGCATCCGTAGGAACAGCTTGCCGCCGTTCTTACTTCGCAAGCGGTGTATCCAGTCTGACATTTACTTGGACAATCGGCAAAATACGATTTACAGCCGTAAGGAGTGCTGACCGCCGTTCTGTTTCGACAGTTGTCAGTATAGCAGCTTTGACACTTTGACGAACAGTCGCTGAAATACGAAGCGCAGCCATATGTGCAAGCAACCGCAGTTCTATTCTGACAGTTATCCGCGTGAGCCACCTGACACTTGGTGGAACAATCTGACCAGTAGGTCTGGCAGCCGTAGTTGGCCGGAACCGATTCACGGTTTCGGCAGTTGTCGGTATAAGCCGTCTGGCACTTGCTGGAGCAATCCGCAAAATACGCGACGCAGCCATACGGCGTTGAAACCGCCGTACGATTCCGGCAGTTGTCCGCATAAGCCTTCTTGCAGACCGTGTTGCAGGGCGCCGGATAATATTCCTCACAACCGTACGCTCCCGCAGACACGCCTGTCGGGCAGGTGCACTGCGTATATTTGCCGCCGCAGCTGTCCCCGCTCGGCGAACGCGGCGACGTACAGTTGGAGGTATTGTAGGCATATTCGCTCTTGCAGGCGCAGGACTGATACTTGCCGCCGCAGGAAGCGCCTTGTCCGACTTCCTTTGAAGAACAAGTCTTGAGAGCCGGGTCGCATTTGCATGAAGCGTATTTTCCGCCGCAGTTCTCGCCGACGCCGACCTGTCCGGCGGGGCAGGTTACGAGGTTCGAGGCGCATTTGCAGCGCGTAATATAAGATTTGTTATAAGGGCAATAACCTTCCGGCACCTGCACGGAATTGCAGTTGTTTAAGATGAACCCCTCGTTTTTGCATTGCGCGGCGGTGTCAATGGTATAGTCTTCGCCGTCGCCGCCTTTGCCGTAGGAGATTTCGTTGTCGCAGTCGCCAACTCCCAGAAAACACACCGCCGCCGTCTTATAGGCGCGCGACATGTCTATAACAGAGGCGGGCTTCAGTTCTATTTTTGTAGTGTGCTGTGTGTTGGTATTACCCGGAGGCGAATACGCCATTGCCGGCAGGCTGAAAAGCAGGCCGACCACTAATGTTAGGAAAATTTTACATTTTGACATAATATCACCTCGCAAGTAATTAAAACTAAAGCCCGTTTTATAAGGTGACAGATATGCGAGAAGAATTTCCGAAAGAGCAGACGCTCCCGGAAATGAGAAACACATCACAAACCACACCTTGATTCTAAGATAATACAGGAAGCAATAATTGTCAACATCTTATGAAGATATTATTTTTTTTGCCTATAAATACTGAAAAAGCCCGCGGCTGCGGGCTTTTTTTGAAAATCAAACTCTGTCAGTTCTGATGCTGGACAATGTTCTGCCGGGCAATATTCCAAGCGTTCAGAATGCTCTCGTTATCCGGTTTCAGGCTGCGGACAAAAGCCAACCGGCGTTCCATATTTTCCTTAAGCAGGTTCAAATCAATGCTCTTTGAAAATCTGCCTTTGAAAACAAAACCTTTTTCCTGTTCGGCTGCCGCCATTGTCCTTCTCCGTTTTTTGTCCGGTTATCTTAACACATTTTTTGCGCCAATTCAAGCTTTACCAGCGCCGAAAGTTTCTCAAAAGCCTTTTTCTCAATCTGACGGACACGCTCACGGCTGATGCCGAATTTGACACCGATTTCCTCCAGCGTAACCGGCTTGTCGGTCAGCATACGGCTTTTGATTATATACTGTTCGCGCTCACCCATTTCGTTCAGGCATTCGCGCAGAACTCTGGCTTTAAGGGCGTTTTCCTGACGGCGGCCGAGGTTTTCCTCAATATTCTGGCGACTGTCGACGACAAAATCGACTTTTTCTTCGTCGCTGTCATCGCAGGCGGCCACATTGAGGGACTTGTCGCCACCCATGCGGCGGTTCATTTCGACAACGTCCTTTTCGTCGACGACCAGCTCTCTCGCGATGCTTTTGACAACCGTCGGCTCAAGCTCGCGGTTTTCATAAATACCCAAGCGCGCCTTAATACGGTTGAGGTTATAAAAAAGTTTTTTCTGCGCGGCGACCGTGCCAATTTTAACCAGCGACCAGGAACGCAGAATATAATCGTTAATCGCAGCCTTAATCCACCAAATGGCATAGGTAGCCAGCCGAACCTTTTTGTCGAGGTCAAACTTTTTGACGGCCTGCATCAGCCCGATATTGGCCTCGGACACAATGTCGGCCATCGGCAGTCCGTAGCGGCGGTAGGTCAACGCAATTTTGGCGGCCAGACGCAGATGCGAGGTAATCAGCTTCTGCGCAGCGGTCAAATCGCCGTTTTCCTTGAAATCGCGAATCAGCCGCGTTTCTTCGTTTTCGCTGAGAACGGGAAATTTCCTGATTTTTTCGAAGTACGAGAACAGGCTGTTCTCTTCAATAACCTGAGGCAGATTGCCCGTATTTCTGATTACCATAACTTCCGAATTTTGACTCATATATTTCCAACCTTCTTTCAACTGATACTGAAATATAATTTAGGTATCGAACAAAAGCCTTTCAATATCTCCGAACAAAAATATTACGACTTTTGTTTTAGAGAATCAACATAATATTTTGCTTTTTTGAAAAATCGGCTAATCGTAGATAAACGACAGGATACCGTCGCCCGTACCTTCGGGCAGGAAGTTGATGATGTCGGCAACATTCCCCTCGCCGACCGGATAAACCAAAACGTAAACATCGGCGGCTTTGCCCTGTCCGAGACCGCGGCAGAGACGCAAGTCGGCATCATTCAGCCCGCGGTTGATTTTGGTCATGATAATGGCATTGGCAACGTTGAAATCCTGTTTGGCGGTAAAGCCCTCAACCTTTACTTCGCCGAAACGGGAAAGATTGCGGCGCAGCAGAATGTCGCGGCGGCGGTCAATGAGCATGGTTGCCGGGTGTTCGGACTGATAAGCTTCGATTTTTTCGACAATTTTCTGCGTCAGGCGCGGATCGGAACATTCCGGGCGCGGCGTTGCCCCGACTTCAAGCTCCGGCGAAACATTGAATTCGGGCGCCGCAATTTCAACCGGCTGCTCCTCCGCAGCGGCAATCTGAGACGCCTCGTCCGGAGCGGCAGCCGCCGGCCGGTTCGTTTCCGCCGCCAAGGCAGGCACCGCCGACAGCAGACATAAGCTTAAAAAGAATCCCAGATTGCGCACGGTTTTATTCCTTTACGGTCAGAAGTTGATGGAATTCGGGGTTCTCGGGAACGGGATCACATCGCGGATATTGCCGATGCCGGTAACCAGCATCATCATCCGTTCAAACCCCAAGCCGAAACCGGCATGCGGCACCGATCCGTATTTGCGGGAATCGAGATACCAGCCATAGTCGTCTTCATGCATGCCCATTTCATGAATTTTCCGCACCAGGACGTCATAGCGTTCTTCACGCTGCGAACCGCCGATAAGCTCGCCGATACCCGGAACCAGAACGTCCATGGCGGCGACGGTGCGGCCATCATCGTTCAAACGCATATAGAAAGCCTTGATTTCCTTCGGATAATCGCGAACGATTACCGGGCGTTTGAAGTGAACCTCAGCCAGATAACGCTCATGCTCGGTCTGCATGTCAATACCGAACTCCGGCGTATATTCGAACTTGTGACCGGAGTTTTTCATAATCTCAATAGCCTCGGCATAAGTAATGCGTGCAAAGCCGTTTTCAACGATATTGTTCAGTTTGTCCAGCAGGCCGGGTTCGACGAATTTGTCAAACAGTTCCAAATCTTCGGCGCAATGCTCCATAACATGTCTGACACAGCTGCGAACCATATCCTCGGCCAAATCCATGTCATCATAAATGTCGGCAAAGGCCATCTCCGGCTCAATCATCCAAAACTCGGCGGCATGGCGCGTGGTATTGGAGTTTTCGGCGCGGAATGTGGGGCCGAAAGTATAGATATCTCCCAGGCCCATGGCATACATTTCGCCGTTGAGCTGTCCGGAAACAGTCAGGTGCGCTTCCTTGCCGAAAAAGTCCTGCGAATAGTCAACCCGGCCGTCCTTGGTACGGGGAACATTATTCAGGTCAAGCGTCGTGACCTGAAACATTTCGCCGGCACCCTCACAGTCGGAACCGGTAATCAGCGGCGTATGGACGTAGCGAAAGCCGCGGTCATGGAAAAACTTGTGAATG
>ERZ824600.4641-NODE-4641-length-11876-cov-34.328399_pt1 | contig 11876 bp, 10 predicted proteins | sample MGYA00519933_ERZ824600 | MGnify/ENA primary metagenome ERZ824600 (study PRJEB31778, sample SAMEA3449178) | human gut metagenome | biome: human gut; feature: human-associated habitat; material: faeces | place: United Kingdom | collected 2010/2012 ... | reverse complement strand
TAGGTGATGTGAGTTTAGGTGATGTGAGTTTAGGTGATGTGAGTTTAGGTGATGTGAGTTTAGGTGAGATTAGAGATGAGTTTATAATTGCGAAATTCCCCATTAACCAAATCCACCCCAAACTAATTTAACATAATCGTGATTATGTAACTCACTCATAAATTAATTATAAATTTTATTTATTAACTTATAAATTTTAATAATTATGGCTCGTAGATTTAAGAAACGTAAGAGATTTCGCAAAGGTCGCAAGATTCGTGGTTATCATATATCGCGTGGTGGTGTTCGTTTATAGTATTTATGAATTGTTTGCATCCTATCAGTATTAAGAAGACTGAAAAACAGTATTTTAGAGAAGAACAGCAATATAGATTAGGATTGTTGCCATTCCCTCCAACATTGTATCAGCTTGTTCCCTGCGGTAAATGTGAGCTTTGTTTATCTAAGAAGCGTCAGCAATGGTGGTTTCGTTTATGGAATGAGTTGCGTCAAAGTACCTCATCTTATTTTATCACATTGACTTATAATGACAAGCATTTACCAGAGGACAGGCGAGTAAATAAAAAGCATGTAGATGATTTTCTTAAAAGATTTCGTAAAGGCATTGAGCCTTTTAAAATTCGCTATTTCCTTGTTAGCGAGTACGGCGAAGATTTTGGGAGACCTCATTATCACATGTTACTCTTCAATTTCCCGGATGGTTTCAATATTCGCGAATATCTTAAGAAGACATGGCCATTGTGTGACCCTTATATTTTTGATTATCCCGATGCTGTAGGTACTGTTACTGCAAAGTCAATTAATTATGTTTGTAAATATTGTTTATCCACAATAAATTCAGATGACCCCGATACCAAGACATTTATGTCAGCAAGCAGAAGACCTGGAATTGGTCTTAATTACCTTACTCCTGCCATGGTTAAGTATCTCAAAAATCGTTGTGATGGCAGAGGTTTTGCTAATGGTCGGTTTTATCCTTTACCGCGCTATTATCGTGATAAGGTATATGACGATTCAGAGAAAGTTAAATTAAAATCATTATATCAACATGAGTATGAACAACACTTGGAAGAATGTATTAAAAGTCTTGATAACCCTTTTGGACAGCATCGTGACATTGTTCAGTCGCAACAAAACCAAAGAGTAGCAAGCAAGATTCGTAAAAATTTAAAAAACGGTTATAAGAAATGAGTATTTTTAATACTGTTCCGAGGGTCAAGGCCCCTCGTTCAAATTTTGATTTGAGCCATACACGATTGCTCACGACTGATTTTGGCCATTTAGGTCTTAGTTGTTTTACTCGAGTCTTTCCCGGTGACATAGTAAAAGGTAGTAGTGAGTTATATATACGACTTGCTCCTATGTGGGCACCTGTCATGGCTCGTTGTAATGCTTATATACATTGGTTTTATGCTCCGGAGCGTATTTTATATGAGGATTGCGAGGATTTCCATACAGGCGGTAAAGATGGTACAGCCAAGCCCGTTAAGCCTGTTTTGAAAATTTCAGTATCTTCTTTGTATCAATATGGTATATGTGAAGCTGGTACATTATGGGATTATTTTGGATTGCCTACATTTAATGGTAATCAAGATGATTGGAAAAATGATAATCATACCGTATCAGTTGAGTTGATGCCTTTTTTGGCTTATTATAAGATATGGCAATATTATTATGCTGATCAGAATTTGACTGATTTTGTCTTTGATGACAATTATATGTTAAAAAGTGGTATAATTGATTTTGATACATTGTCTTTTACTGAGCAAAAGAAAATAGTTGAACTGTTTACTCTTCGCAAGCGTTGTTGGGAGAAAGATTATTTTACTTCTGCCCTGCCTTTTCCGCAGCGTGGCGAAGATGTTCGCTTACCTATTGCCATTGGTGGTGTTGCACCCGTTCAGAAGAGCGGCGTATTTGGTAAGCCCGGTAATCCTTGGACTATTGATGCTTCCGGACAAATTGGCCAAGGAAATTTGGGTTTAATTGATGGTAATAATCAATTGCTTGTTCGTGGTGATCCACCATCGGATGCAGCCTTTCCGGCATCTCTTGACCCTAACGGTGATTTGTCAGTAGATGGCAGTAAATTTACTGTTGGTTCTCCTTCAATAACCGAGCTTCGTAAAGCTGAGTCTTTGCAGAAGTATATGGAGCGTAAGGCGCAAATTGGTTGGCGTTACTTTGAATGGCTTAAAGGTGTTTTTGGTGTTTCCAATCCCGATGGTCGTATGCAGATGCCCGAGTATCTCGGCGGAGGTCGTACTCCAGTAACGATTGGTGAGGTTTTACAGACTTCTCAGACAACTACAGGTGATAATGGTTCTCCTCTTGGAGATATGGCAGGACGTGGTGTTGCTGTAGGCCGTGATAATGGTTTCCGCCGTAAGATAACTGAGCCCGGTTTTCTTTTTGGTATAATTTCTGTCATTCCTCGTACTTCATATTCGCAGGGTTTCCCCCGGACCTTTAATTTGCTTGACCCTTTGGATTACCCAAATCACTATCTTGCTAATATCGGTGAGCAGGAAGTCAAGACAGGTGAATTGTATTTTGATTTTAAGAACGCTGAGGTTAATGACGATGGCACTAATGGTGGTGTTAATGACCAATTGTTTGGTTATCAGTCTCGCTATAGTGAATTTAAGTATATACCAAGTAGTTTTCATGGTGATTTCCGTACTAATATGACTGATTGGCACATGGGTCGTATTTTTACTAAGGCCCCTGCCCTTAATGAAGATTTTGTTGAAGTCCATAGTGATGAGACAAGCCGCGTTTTTAATGTTCGTAATGCTGATGGTACTCCTGTACATCATTTGTGGTGTCAGTTGTATAATAACCTTAAAGTATCCCGATTGTTAACTTATCATGCCAAGACAAATTTATGAGGTTTAAAGTTATAGATAATTATGATGTTTCGGACTACATGCATGACTATGACCCTGTTAGTCTTGCTGTACCGGACCAAACTATGAGTTTGCGTGAACTTATCAATTGCTATCAACGTGGTACTGTTCCGCTCACTGCTATGCGTGATGGTGCTTATGATAGCACAGATGTAGCCGAAGATGTCAATGTTGATGATTACGACATGTGGATTAATCCGGCAAATAGACAGAATCAAGATTTAACAGATATTGAAAGTTATGGAGAAGAATTGCAAGAATTGTCCGACAATTTCAAGCGTAAGAGAGAAGCTGCGCTTAAGCATGCGCAAAGTAATATTAAAGACAAACCAAGTAGTGAAACTTCGTCAAGCTCTGGCGAGGTATAGAGCGTTTGTAGAGTCACAAGGTTTGCAACCTTTGTATCGTGAATGGCTTTATAGAGAGATTTCAGATAACGAAGATAGATTGTTTGATTAATTTTGTGTTAGGCGTTTGTTCCGTCCTAAATGGTGTAAGCTGGTAACGCATGTTAACGGTGTAGCGAAGCGAAACGAGTTAACAAAAGTTACCCGGTTGCGCCATTTCGGACGCGGCAAGCGCGTAGCGCGCGTCAGGTTACAAAAAACGTATGAGCGTATCTGAATTTGAAATTCAAGGCGGAAGTACGGCCAACTTTATGGCCGTACTTGCGCTCCGTGTACGCGCGCCGGCGAAGCCCGGCGCGCCAAAATTAGCACTACACCTACTAGATAATATAGTGCTAATTGACACCAAGCAGTAAATCAAAGATTTAACCATTGGTGTAATATTTCTACTTTTATTTCTTTTTTTTACTTCAAAAGAACTAATTTTATATATTATGGATCCTTATGTATTAGGTAGTGTAATTACTGGTGGTGCCAATATTTTAGGAGGTCTTTTTGGTATGGGTTCCCAAAATTCCGCAAATAAAGCTAATCTTGAGCTCGCTAAGTATCAAAATGAATGGAATGAGAAAATGTGGCACATGCAGAATGAGTATAATTTACCTAAAAATCAGATGGCGCGTTACCTTGATGCCGGATTGAATCCAAATTTGATTTATGGTAGTGGTTCTGCTTCTGCTGGTAATAGTACTTCTGTTCCTACTGCTGCTAATATGCATGTTGAACCCTTACCCGTTCCTAATTTGGGCGAAGCAGTAAATCAAGTAGTTAGTAATATTCGTGCTGATAGGCTTGCTGATGCTGATATTAAGCAAAAAGATAGTGTAACTGAGTATAATAAGTCGGCAGCTCAAGCTAAAAAACAAGAGGCCGCTTTAACTGCTTTGAAAGTTATTGGAGAGCGATATAATAATGATAAGAATGAGTTTGAACGCCCTTATTTGAAACGTATTTACGAAGCTAATGTTAATAAGTTAGAAGCTTCTGCAAGAGATATTGAACAAAAAACTGAATGGTTTGATGTTACATATAATGATCGTATTACTCAGTTAAGACAAACAGGATCTAATTTATTTAAGCAAGGTGAAAATATTGATGCTTCAACAAAACTTTATATTCAAAAAAGTTTTGAATCTGCTGAAAATGTTATATATTTGCACACCAAGGCACAGCAATTACAATATGAATTGGATACTAATCCATCAGTTGAAACAAAAAAAGCTTTTAATGAAACTATGTTACGATTAAATCAGTCTATTAAAGAAGCTGAAGAGTTTGTTGCACAAGGTGGTAAGTATGGCAGATTAATTGAACCTTATGTAGGTGTTGTTACTGATGTTGTAGATGCTGCAATGGGTTGGTATAAATTAAGTAAAGGTATTTCTAATTTGTCTAAAGCTTCTAAAGCTCCAGCAGTTCCTAAATAGTTATGGATGATTCACTTCAAATTTGTATTGATTCTTTACAATCATTATTTTTAATTAATTTATTAATTAAAGTTATACCTATTATTCTTCTTTGTATTTTACTTATTGTTTTGATTATTTATTTTATAAAGAAGATAAAAGATTGAATTTAACACAATCCCGATTATGTAACAAATTTAGGGCTGCGCATTGCTTGTTCAAACGCCCCTATTTTGCCCATAATATATTTTATTGTTAAATCCCTCACTTCTACTTATATCTTAGGGCTTTCATTCATTCTACATAATCAAATTGGAAATTACTTTTTTTCATTACCTTTGTGGTGGATAAATAAACCTTAAATCACCCACCATGAAATCTATTAGATCCATCGCCTGCCTTACAGCATTGTTGATTTCAACAAATCTTTTCGCCCATAAGACCGTCAACCTTGGCAATTATGGAATTTTACCGAATACCGGTAAAGACATGTCGGTTAAGATGACAAAGGCACTAACCAAAATTAAAGCTGAATATGCTGGGGAAGACAGCTTGACTATTGTTCTTAATCCCGGCAAATACAATTTTCATGCCGCCAAAGCCGAAGTACACCCCTACTATATTTCCAATCATGATCAGGATGGCGCAAAGCATGTAGCGATAAATCTCAAGGGATGGAATAGCCTGACATTCAATGGACAAGGGGCGGATATAATCTGCCACGGCGTTATTTTACCAATAGCATTAGTCAATAGCAGCAACTGCACGATAACAAATCTCTCTATAGATTTCGCAAATCCACATATTTCACAAATTGAAATCATTGAGAGCTCCGATAAAGGCATTGTTTTTCGTCCCGCCTCTGAGGTAAAATATAAAATTGACAATCATAGATTCGTATCCACGGGCGAAGGGTGGGAACGTCGCCCCAACTACGGCATGTGTTTTGAAAAATCCACTCACCATATCTTATATAACACAAGTGACACATGGTGTGGAGTTGACAGCGTAATAAAGCTGAAAAACGGCGATTTATATGCTCCAAAATGGACAAATTCCATGCTCGTTCCGGGAACGCAGGTCACATTACGAACTTGGGATCGCCCTGCACCTGCACTGTTCCTCAGTGAGAACAAAAACACCGTGCTATCCAATGTCACAGTTCATTATGCCGAAGGAATGGGACTGTTGGCACAATTGTGCGAAAACATCACTCTTGACCACTTTCAGGTAGCTATCCGCAAAGACTCAGGCCGTTATTTCACCACTCAGGCTGATGCCACGCATTTTAGCGGATGCAAAGGCAAAATTATGTCAGTCAATGGGTTATATGAAAATATGATGGATGATGCCATAAATGTTCATGGCACCTATCTCAAAGTCAAAGAAAAGATTGATGCCACAACAGTGGTGGCACAATACATGCATGATCAGACTTACGGTATGCCGTGGGGTTGGACCGGTGATTCAGTATTGGTGGTAAATTCAGCAACTATGGACTACCAACCTGCCACCTTCGTCATCAAAGAAATCAGCACTCTTTCACCTAAAGAGTTCAAAATCACATTCACATCCCCCCTCCCCGATAATCTTGACATACAACAAGGCATTGGACTTGAAAATATTAGCTGGACACCAAGTGTCCTGTTCGCCAACAATGTTGTGCGCAACAATCGCGCTCGCGGCTCACTATTCAGTACGCCCAAAAAAGTTGTAGTTCAAAACAATCTCTATGACCATACATCGGGTAGTGCCGTACTTCTAAGCGGCGATTGCAATGGGTGGTTTGAAACTGGCGCGTGCCACGATGTGACAATTCGCAATAATCGCTTCATCAATGCCCTTACGAGCATGTTCCAGTTCACCGAAGCAATAATATCCATCTATCCGGTAATCCCTGACCTTGCCCATCAGCACACATACTTTCATGGCGGAGAAAAAGGTATCACAATTGAACACAATGAATTCATCACCTTCGACACCCCACTGGTTTACGCTGTATCTGTTGATGGCTTGAAGATACAGAACAACAAAGTCATCCACAACAGTGATTTTTCACCCTATCACCACAACAAATACGCTTTCAATCTAAAGCGGGTCAAAAACACAATAATCGCCGGAAATCAAAATGACACCGGCGAATTAAGCGTGATAATAGAATAAATCTTTTCGGGGCAACGATTATTCGTTGCCCTGATTTTCTTCATTATATGTGCGTGCCTGTTGGTTGCGTGCCAATTCAAGCTGCTTTTCAAGATGAGTTTTCCGAATCTGATATACTTTCAGATTTCTCAACAGACTCGCTGCCTCATACATCGTAGCTATTCCCTTGAGCTGGCTCTCGGGCAACGGCATTGAATATGACTTGTCACCGTTAAAAGTAAGCGTGAACTTTGCATCTGCATTTTTTGACACCAAAGCACCTATAGTATCACATTCAGCCTGCATGAAAGTTATCACCTCACATCCATCTTGTCTGTCATTGCGCTCACCGTCATAAGGAACAACCGAAGTGGATGCAGATACACCGTCAGGCATGGCAACCATTACTGAAGTGCAATGCACCGGCTTGTTTAACGATGACAACATATAGAACTGTCCCTCAGGAGTAATGCGGGCATATAATCCCGGTGAGGATGTAACATCCTTACCTTTGAAATCCGCAGCCACATAATATGGCTCAATAGGATTATCCACTTTAGATATATATTTTGCAATGCTGTCACTCTTAAGTTGGGTCACTGCAAGCAGACTGTCAGTTTTTGAAAGTTCATTCAATGTAGTTTGCTCAATAAGTTTTGGACGCAAATGCATACCCTTGCGTCTTATCTCCACTTCTGCTGGATAAGTGTGATCCATGCTGTCAAGCAACCCCATTGCTTCATCATATCTGCCCTGCCCCATACATTCCTGAGCCTGAGCATAAAGAGTTTCCGCCTTCTCCTTGTCCGAGGAAGAGCACGCCGACAGAACGCCCAACGCCAATGAGGCAGCTATTATAATCTTGTAATTAATTGCTACGTTGCACATCTTTCACTCCTTTCACAGTTTTTATCTTCTTGATAATTTGATTTAATGACTCTTTGTTTGTCACGCCAACGACCAAAAAACCGTTAAACAAGCCATCATGGCTCTCGATTGATATGCTTCTGAGCGTAGCGTCTTTCTCCTTGTTTATAATAGATGTTATATTTGTTACGATTCCTATATCATCATTACCCACCACCCTTAGAGTGGTGCCGAACTGTTGCCCGAGTCTTCCACTCCAGCGTGTGGATATTATGCGATACGGATAGCGGGCATAAATATTTGCGGCATTCGGACAATTTTTGCGGTGAATCTTGATAATGCCTTCTGCCGACACAAAGCCAAACACTTCATCTCCATATATGGGGTTACAACATTTGGCAAGGCGATAGTTCATGCCTTTCACGTTATCCCCGATCACCAGCACATCACTGTCCGAACCGGAAGAATTTTCATCGTCCGGAGTCTGAAGCTGAAACTCTTCTGCCGACCGTTTCTCCTTATCATCTTCCACCTTTCGGTCCATCATCTCATACTGGTTGATAACATCATTCACATCCAGTTGCTCCGATGATATGGCGTTATAGAATTCGGTTACGGTCTTGAATCCGAGCTTTTTTATAACTCGCATCAAAGCCGCTTCTTCTACTTCTATCTTCCTGTTCTTGAATCTACGTTGAAGCAGTTCTTTTGCAAGCTCTGCCGAGCGGTTTGCCATCTCGTTAACAGCTTGACGCACCTTTGTACGGGCCTTTGAAGTAACCAGAAATTGCAGCCAGTCCATTTTGGGTGTCTGATTGACCGCAGTCAGTACTTCCACAGTATCACCTGACGCAAGTTTATGATTTATTTTCCTGCTCTTGCCGTTCACCTTGCCGCCAATACATTTGCATCCGAGACCCGAATGTATATTGAATGCAAAGTCAAGCACTGTGGCACCGAGTGGCAGTTTATACAAATCGCCTTTGGGAGTGAACACGAACACCTCCTTGTTGTACATGTCCATCTTCATATTCTTCATCAGCTCCATAGGACCTGAATCGGCGGTTTCAAGTATATCGCGCACATGATTCATCCATGTGTCAAGGTCACTCTCGCTCTTTATACCCTTGTATTTCCAGTGCGCGGCAATACCCTTTTCGGCTATCTCATCCATTCGGCGTGAACGTATCTGCACTTCCACCCATTTATTCTGGGGGCCCTTAACAGTAATATGAAGACTCTCATAACCGTTGCTTTTGGGAATACTCAACCAGTCCTTCAGACGTGCCGGATTGGGAGTGTACATATCCGTCACCACAGAATACGCCAACCAACATTCCGGGCGTTCACGCTCCGGTGGCACATCCAGTATCACGCGTATGGCAAATAAATCATATATGTGGTCAAGGTCCGTGTTCTGTTTCTTCATCTTGTTCCATATCGAGAATATGGACTTTGTGCGGCCCTTGATATCAAAATTAAGCCCTTGCTTCTGCAATGCTTCTTTGACAGGAGCAATAAATGCCTCAATATAAGCGTCTCGGCTCTTCTTAGTCTCATTAAGCTTACGCGCTATACGGGAATACATGTCGCGGTCAGTATATTTGAGCGACATATCTTCCAAATCGCTTTTAATTTTATATAAACCGAGTCTGTGCGCAAGCGGGGCATACAGGTAACTTGCCTCAAACGCCACTTCTCTCACCAACTCTTCAGCGGGATGGTGATTGATGGCACGCATAAGCACAAGCCTGTCCACTATCATTATGATAATAACCCTTATGTCCTCTGCAAAAGTAAGCAGCAGTTTCCTGAAATTATCGCTTTTCACAGTTGCTTGGGTGCTGTATAGGCTTGACACCTTTTGCAGGCCGCGTATAAGTCCCTGCACATCTTGGTTGTCCTCATCCATATCCACACCAAGATTATATAACAGCACAGCCAGAACCATGTTCCTGTCCGCGCCCATGCTTCCGCATAGCTCTATCGCCACGTTGAGTGAGTGGAGCACAGGATGATGCCCGAAACGTGTGCGTCCGAACATATCGTTGCGAGCTCCCTCCAGCACCCGCTCGCGCAAATGCCTTACCTCAGATTCGGGAATAATATGCGATGTAAGCTTCCGCAGTACACGGTAGTTTGCTCTTAGCTGCTGCTTCTCTTTAGGTGTGAATTCAATACTGCCCATAACAATCATGTATCAAAACACAAATATAGATAATTTAATTTATATAAGGCCACAGTTATGTGCCTGTCGTGCATTTAAATATGTATTTAGAAGCGTAGAACAACCAAAAATAATCAGAAATATCCAGGTGTAAACCTTTAACTATCAAAGCGTTCTAAAATTTAACACTTTTCGGCTGCTTTTTGATGCTTCCCAAATTTCCACATATTTTTGAGACGTATTTCTGACGTGGAGAATTTGCGGAGCTTGTTTTTTGTCACACCGTGCGGACAGTTGACAAGAGTTTACAACCGTTTACGACAAGCGACCACAACCGCCCCGATATGCAGCGACAGTCACATCGTGCAGAAAGGCGACAACGGTTGACTTCCGTTTACACCCGTTCACCATTTCAGAGATATACGATTGAAGAAATGAACACGTAAACGATAAAGCAGTATGAAAGCAACCAAGAAATGCAGTTTTTGCGGCAAACCGTTTGTAACCCGGAGCGGTATGCAAAGGTATTGCAGCGAGGCTTGTCAGGCGGAAGCCAAGCGAGCCAGAACGGTGCAGAAGAACAACCTCTTCAAAGTCGCCCGACCACTCATGGAGATACAGCATCAGGAGTATCTCACCTTTTCCAAGGCTGCCACGCTCATGGGCTGTTCCCGGCAGTACGTCTATAAACTTGTAACCCTCGGCAAGCTGAAAGCCTCACGCATCAGCAGCCGCATGGCATTCATCCGCAGAGCCGACATTGAGCGGATGCTGGAGGGCAACCCGTATCATCGTGTTTTGCCCGGCAGTACCTCCGCACCGAGAAAGTCCGCTCCATCTTCCTTGCCTGCCAAAAAAGAAAAAAGGGAAAAGGAAACCGATGAAGTGCTGGACTTCTATTCGGGCGAGGAAGTAATGTCGCTTTTCAAGGTAAAACAATCGTGGCTCTATACCACCGCCAAGCGCAACCGCATCCCCATCTGCCGCATAGCAGGAAAGAACTATTACAGCAAGAAGCATGTTGACGAATTTTTCGGTGTGTCGGTCGATATAAGCAGGATTACCGACTGGCTTCTGACCGAAGAAGCGGAAGAATTGTTCGGCATGAAGCCCTCCACACTCCGGGCATACGTCTATCGTCACAAGATACCCACCAAAAGAGAATACGGGCGTACCTATTACTCCAAATCCCATCTGGACGAACTCCGTAGAACCGACCTTGTGAACGACGAACGTTATTACACCGTGGAACAGGTCCGGCAGATTTACGGGCTTTCCTCCGCCAACATCTGCCATATCGTCAAGGTTAAGCACATCGAAAAGATAAAGGTCGGTGTAAAGAACCTTCTTTTACGCTCCGATGTGGAGCGTGTCATGGCAGAGAGGAACAAGCAACCGTGAACAACCTACATTATCGGGAAATTATTTCAGAATGATTGTCCGTGACGTTTCTCACGGTTGTTTCACGTTGTTTCTTTGCCATCGAAAAGTTCGGGAAACACCCACAAACGTATTATCAATTAAAACAGTATCAATATGAGCAAATGCAAGACAGTGACCTTGCGCAAGCGCAAGATTAAGAACGGGACACAGTATTCATTGTGTCTGGACTATTATCCGGGCTACCGTGACAACACCACCATGAAAGTGATTACACGTGAAGCTCTGGGGATTTACATCTTCGCCAAACCTGCCAACCAGCAGGAGCGTGATTTCAACGCACGCATGATGAAAAAAGCGGAGATACTGCGTAACCGGCGTTACGAAGCCATCTTCAACGAGAACAACGGTTTCTTTGACAAAGCCAAGATGAAAGGCGATTTCCTTGCCTACTTCAAGGCATTGGCAGACAGGAAGAATATCAAGTGGCGACACGTCTATAAACATTTCGAGCGGTTTGTGAACGGCAAATGCACCTTTGAGTGTAAATACTCATTGAAAAGTGGGCCGGTCGCTCATTGAAAAATGGGCCACCCGT
>ERZ824600.4631-NODE-4631-length-11901-cov-6.122489_pt1 | contig 11901 bp, 10 predicted proteins | sample MGYA00519933_ERZ824600 | MGnify/ENA primary metagenome ERZ824600 (study PRJEB31778, sample SAMEA3449178) | human gut metagenome | biome: human gut; feature: human-associated habitat; material: faeces | place: United Kingdom | collected 2010/2012 ... | reverse complement strand
CCGAGCGGATTGAAATCGCCGCGCCGCCGCGCGTGTCGCCGTCGAGCTTCGTGAGCACCACGCCGTCGAAGTCGAGCCGTTCGTTGAACTCGCGCGCCGTGTTCACGGCATCCTGACCCGTCATGGCGTCGACGACGAAGAGCGTCTCCGACGGCTTGACCGCCGCCTTGATGGCCGTGATCTCCTGCATCATCGCCTCGTCGACGGCCAGACGTCCCGCCGTATCGACGATCACGACGTTGAAGGCGTGCTGGCGGGCGTACTTGATGGCGTTCTGCGCGATCTCCACGGGGTTTTTGTTCCCCTCCTCGGTGTAGACCTCGACGCCGATCTGGCTGCCGAGGACCTTCAGCTGGTCGATGGCCGCCGGACGGTAGACGTCACCCGCAACGAGCAGCACCTGCCGGCCCTTCTTCGACTTGATGTAGGCCGCGAGCTTGCCCGAGAAGGTCGTCTTGCCCGAGCCCTGGAGACCGGCGATGAGGATGACGGCCGGCGTCCCTTCGAGGCGGATGTCCGTGGCCGTGCCGCCCATGAGCTGGGCCAGCTCGTCGCGCACGATCTTGGTGAGCATCTGCCCGGGTTTCACGGACTTCAGCACGTCCTGACCCAGCGCCTTCTGCTTCACCGTGTCGGTGAAGGTCTTGGCTACCTTGTAATTGACGTCGGCGTCGATGAGCGCCCGGCGGATCTCCTTGAGCGTCTCGGCGACGTTGATCTCGGTGATGCGCCCTTCGCCCTTGAGTATCTTGAACGACCGTTCGAGTTTGTCGGTTAGGTTCTCAAACATGATTTTCCGGATTTTAGGCCGTAAAGATAGTACAAAGTGCCGTGAGTGCCAAATTTTTTCGGGTCCAACGCCTTTTTTGCCTCCGAATGCGGTCCGTAACGGGATTTTGCCTATCTTTCCGCCCGAACCTCACGCTTTTGACCGATGATGAGACTTCTTGCCACGCTGGCCCTGCTGTTCGCCGTCCGGACGGTTGCGGCACAGACGGCCTCCGACGATCGGCGCGCCGTGGCTCGTCCGCGCACCTTCGATAACGAAATCGGCCTGCGCTTCGGAGCGCAGATCGGCCTGGGGCGCGATGACGGTCCCGAACTGCAGGCCCTGAGCCTCGACTATGCCCGCTACGGCTGGCGCAACATCGGCCTGCGCACTGGCGTGAACCTCTTTCTGAACGGCGATGTCGAAAATTACCTCTCCGTGCCGCTGCAGTTCTCGTGGCGCTCGGGACGTATCGCCTCGGCGTGGCGCCGGGGTGAGACGGTCGCAGTGACCCCCGACCCATACGGCGGGTATTACGGCTTCGATCCCGTGGAGCCCTATGGCAGGCGCTCCGTTGACGAGGGCAGTTTTTTCTGGAACCTGCTGCTCTCGATCCTGCCCACGGCCTTTGAACTCCACACGGGTTTCACGCCCGGCGTGATGTGCGGCCCTCTTTCGCGGCGCGGTTTGGCAGCGGCGGATCCCGCCTGGCAGCCGTGGCTGGTCCGGCAGCGCTTCTCGTGTACGTTCGATGCCGGCGCGCGGCTCATTATCCCCGTCTGGCGCTTCGGCCTCTACGTGGACTTCACCTACCATTGCTACCTGACGGACAATCTCTGTCGTGCGGACCAGCGTCCCTCGCGCTCCTGGATGGGGGTGAGCGGCGGCGTTGCGTTCAATTTCTGATTCCGGTTGACGGTTGCCGGGCGGCGAGCGGCGATGTCCCGATGCGGCCGCATTCCGACGCGGACGTGCGGTCTGCGGCCCGACCGGCGCGGAATGCTTCCTGCTGCGGAATACTTTCCGGTGAGGGTATGGCGGCCCGTCAGAGCAGCCCCGCCTCGTAGTAGAGTACGATCTGTTCGATGATGCGGTCCTCGCCCTCGCGGTCGTATTCGGCCTTGAGGTTTTGACCGAAGATTTTGGAGACCCCCTGCCAGAATCCCGCGATGAAGCCGCCGCGGAACTCGCGCAACACCTCGTAGGCGGTGTATTCCGTCTCGCGGTCGATGAGTTTGAGCAGCACCTTGCCCTGCGTGCGGGTCATGCGCTTGAGCACCGGCGTGTATTCTTCCTTGATCTCGTTGTAGACCCCCTTGATGTAGGCCTTCTGCTCCTTTTTGGTCGGCAGGCTGCACAGCTCCTTCTCCATGTCGGCCATCTTGGCCCGGGCGATCTTGGCAATGGGGTAGACCTTCTTCACGGCGTCGACCAGCCTTCGGTAGCGCCGCAGGTCGGCCGGCCGGTCGAAGACGTAGACGGGCAGGATGTGGACCGTCGCGATCGAGTCGCCGTGCTCGACGCTCCACTCCTGAAGCCAGAAGCCGCGGCCGCCCTGGGCACGGACCTCGGCACACGCGCCGAGCAGCAGGGCCAACAGCAGCAGGAGGTATGTCGTTCGCAAAGGTCGCATGCGCAAATTTACGGCTATTTTTCAAAAACGGATCCCTCCCGGCCCGATTTTTCGCTGCTCTCCGGACCTTTTTCCGTTGAGGAACGTGCGGGTGCCAGCACCGCGGAAGCCGGGCACACCGCTTCCGTCGGTCGTCGCCCGGTCCGCGCCACAGGATGCGGCTGCCGCTCCGCAGCCGGAAGGCCCGCCTGCTGCGAAAATTCCGGATGCGTGTCGCAAAAAAACGAAAAGATTGAGCGGAATGCGGATTTTTTCTTATATTTGCTGATAGACAGCAAAAAAGGCTGCCCGATATGAGAGTGTGCAGGCCGTCATCCGTCACGAAGTCATCTCCCGGGACGGAATCGGCCGGGCGGATATTTCAGGCAAGAGAACCGGGACAAACAACCGGGACAAACAAGAGGACCGCAACAGACCCATTCCCATCAAAAAACAATAACCCTATGCAAAACAAACTCATCACAACTCTTTGCTCAGGCCTGCTGGCCTTTGTATTGACGTCCTGCGACATGATCGAGGACGCGTACAACAAGGCCACGGAGCTGGATGCTCCGGTTTTGAGCGTAACGGAGCAGTTCAGCGACGGATTCACCATCAGCTGGCCGGCTGTTCAGAATGCGGCTGGTTATCGCTATGTATTCGAGACGGAGGCCGAGCAAAGCACGACGGACACTTCGTTGACCTTCAGCGATCTGGACCCCGGCACCTACACCGTCCAGGTCAAGGCTGTACCCGTTTCGTCCGATTGGACCGATTCCGGCTTCACCACGATTATGGTTACCGTCGAGGCGGCCGCCCCCTCGAAACTGGAGACCCCGGTTTTGAGCGTGACGGAACAGTCCGACGACGGATTCACCGTCAGCTGGCAGGCTGTTGAGCATGCTGCCGGTTACAGCTATGTATTCGGGGACGACGCCGAGCAGCGCACGACGGACACTTCGGTGACCTTCGGCAGCCTGGAGCCGGGAACCTATACCGTCCAGGTCAAGGCCGTATCCGATTCGGCCGAGTGGACCGATTCGGATTTCGCCTCGGTTTCCGCTACCATCGAGGCCGCTCCGGAGGCGGAGCTGACCATTACGATCGACGTGACCGACATTACCGCCAACAGTGCAACCATTACGTGCACTCCGTCCGACAACAGCAGTACCTTTTACTTCGACTGCATGGAGAAGAGCGTGTTCGACCAATATTACACCTCCGACGAGGCTTTCTCCACCACCATCATCGAGAGCATGAAATCCATGGCTGCGGCGTATGGCTTGTCCCTTGAAGAAGTGCTCACGCAGCTGCTTTGCGCAGGCCCTTGCATGTGGACACCCGAAGGTCTTTCCCCTTCGACCGAGTATGTGGTCTACGCCCTCGGAATCGACATGAGCGGGACGGTCATCTCGGCCTTGTATACCAAGAGCTTCACGACCGAAGCCAGAGCGGAGAACCCCGAAGTCGACAAATGGTTCGGCGAGTGGGAAGCTACCTCGACCGGTTCGCTCGAATGGGCGCTGGAAGGGGCGTATCTGATACCTTCCTACAAAGAAAACAGCCCCATGAACCTCCGATTCACCATCACCGAGGAGCAGGGTCAGATTCTTCTCTACGGCTGGAGCCAGGTGGGCAACTCGCTCCCGGCCCTCTGCGAGGTCAACGAGAACGGCGACCTCGAGGTCTATGCGGGCATCAGCGTGGGCTCCGAAAATCAGGGATACATTCCGACGTGGTCGGCCTACTGCTCCATTGACTCGGACTTCGGGCTGATTACGGGGACATATCCCGCCTATACGTTCAGCATGAGCGGCGACAGGGCCACCAGCACGCGCTATGAAGGCAGCCTTTCAGGCGGAGAATCCATCCGGGTCGTTTCACTGGAGATCTACGCCTTGTCCGATAACCAGTATGCAATTTACGGCCAGGATTTCCCCACCTACTATGTGGCGGGCGACATCACGATGACCAAGGCGGCCGGGTTGAATTCGACAAAGCTTGCGATGGCGTTAAGGAAGGCTCAAAAATCCGTGGCGCCCGGGAGGCTGCTCCCGAGCTCCTATGTTCTGACCAACATGCGGGCAATGAACTAAAGCATCGCAGGCAAAGCCGCTCATCGGTCCCTCCGGACCCGACGGTCGGCCGGAACGCAGGCACCCCGGGAATCTCCCGGGGTGCTTTCTTTTCGTTTGTACAGATTACGGAAGCGTGTCCGGCAGAAGCTCCGGTCCGAATCTCCGGAAAGGGTCGGCGATGAACCCGGATGATCGCAGCCGCCCGGTCTACCGCTTCTCTTCGCCCTTGAGCGTCGGCAGCTTCAGCCCGTAGTGCACGGCGACGATGCGCAGGGCGATGACCGCCGCGGCCGTGGTGATCTGCAGCACGGCGCCCGTGATGCCCACCTGCCCGCAGGCCCAGAAGACCACGCCGCCGAAGACGCATGCCAGCGCGTAGATCTCCTTGCGGAAGATGAGCGGCTCCTCGTTGATGAGAATGTCGCGCAGTACGCCGCCTGCAGCGCCCGTGAGGGTGCCCATGATGACGGCGACCCAGAGCGGAAAGCCCGCCGCGAGGGTCTTCTCGATGCCGACAACCGTGAAGAGCCCCAGTCCGATGGCATCGAAGATGAAGAAGGTGTTGTTGAGTCGGATGAGGTAGCGGCCCAGCACGATGACGATGCCCAGTGCGACGGCCGTGACGACGAGGTAGACGCTGTCGAGCATCCAGAACGGGGTCATCGAGAGCATCACGTCGCGCAGCGTACCGCCGCCGATGGCCGTCGTGAAGCCCACGACGTAGGCCCCGAACCAGTCGAAACGCTTGGCCGAGGCGAGCCGGATGCCGCTGATGGCGAAGGCCAGCGTCCCCAGCATCTCAAGAATAAAATATACGCTCATGATTCGCAGTCCGTTTCTGTCGGGTGATCCCCGCAAAAATCAGGCTGCAAAGATAGAAAACCTTTTTCAGAAAAATCCCGGCAGCGGCTCCCGGCAACGTTTTTTTCCGGAAAGCGGCGCCGCACGATCTTCGGAAAGGGGCAGTCCGCACCCTCCCGCTGCGCCGGAGCCGTGCCGGAAGCGCCCCGCCGCACGCCAAGAATTGCCACCGGGCAAAGAGGCGCCCAGCTGCATCAGAAGCTATCACCGCAACGGAAACTCTCCGCAGCACAAGGCCCTGCCGCCGCACGGGGCGCTCTCCTCCGCGCCGGATTACCGCCGCAGCAGTTCGACCAGCTCGGGAACCCCCTCGGTCGCCCGCTTGCGAATGACCGTCAGCGGATTACGGATGCCCGACACGTCGGGATTTCCCGGATCGACCAGGTAGATCGGCACCTCGGGCCGCACGTAGCGCACGAGCGACGCGGCGGGATAAACCGCCAGCGACGTCCCCACGACGACCATCACCTCGGCCTGTGCGGCGATCTCGGCGGCCCGCTCGAACATCGGCACCGGCTCGCCGAAAAAGACGATGTGCGGACGCAGCAGGGCGCCGTCGGGGCCCGTGGCGTCGAGCGGCTGCTCCCACCCCTCGATCGGAACGATCACGTCGGGGTTGCGCATCGACCGCAGCTTGCGCAGCTCGCCGTGCAGGTGCGTCACGCGGGTCGACCCGGCCCGCTCGTGCAGGTCGTCAACATTCTGCGTCACCACCTCGACGTCGAAGTCGCGCTCCAGCCCCGCAATGGCGAGGTGTCCGGCATTGGGCTGCGCGGCGAGCATCTCGCGGCGGCGCATGTTGTAAAAATCGATCACCAGCGCCCGGTTGCGGACCAGCGCCTCGGGCGTGCAGACATCCTCGATCCGGTAGTTGGCCCACAGGCCGTCCGCATCGCGGAAGGTAGCGATGCCGCTGTCGGCGCTCATTCCCGCGCCGGTGAAGACCACGATCTTTTTCATGTCAAGGCTGTTTTCTTATGGACAAATATACGGAAAATCCCCGTCCGTCGGCATGCGCCCGCGTCAAAAAAATACCGGATGCGGGGCCTCCGCATCCGGCAGTCGTTGTCTTGCCGAGCAGGAGCGTGCGGGTTTGCGCGCCCCTGCGGAAGAATCAATATTCGACCTTGTCGCTCTTCTCCATCCAGAGCCGGAAGGCGCCGAAAGCCTCTTCGGGCAGCAGCTCCTGCGCCTTCAGGCGCCGCTGTGCGGGATCGAGCGCCAGCTCCTCGTAGATGAAAGCGTCGTCGAAGCCGATGAGCGCGGCGTCGTGCTGGTCGTTGCCGTAGTAGAGCTTGTCGAGGTGGGCCCAGTAGATGGCGCCGAGACACATCGGGCAGGGCTCGCACGAGGAGTAGATCGTGCAGCCCGTCAGATCGAAGGTCCCGAGGGCCTGGCAGGCCGCACGGATGGCGCTGATCTCGGCATGGGCCGTCGGGTCGTGGTTCGGAGTCACGCGGTTCGCACCCCGGGCGATGATCCGGCCGTCATGGGCGATCACGGCGCCGAAGGGACCGCCGCCGGCCCGGACATTCTCTTCCGAGAGGCGGATCGCCTCGCGCATCAGCTCCTCGTCGGTGAGCACTTCACCCGAAAGGAGCGCACTGTCGGCCGGCTGCACGGTGACGGCATCGTCGTCGGAGACTGCCCCGGCAGGCTGACCGGTTCGGGTTCCGCAGCCCGCCGCAAGGGCGAGGACTGCAAACAGGTAAAACAGACGTTTCATACGCTGAACGGTTGAATTTTGATGTTTTCGGCGGCAAAATTACCCAAAAAAGCAAAAAGCCGGCTTTCGGCGGCCAACTTTTTTCCACGGGATCAGCGGCGGCCCGGGCGACAGCGATGCGGTGCAGGGCGACAGTGGCTATGGCGAGGTAGGCTACAGCGGCCCGGTTTTGGCGGCTCGGTTTTTGCAGCCCGGTTTTGGCGGCCTGGTTTCGGGACAGCACAGGCTCCGGCGACGATGCGGAACTCCGGCGGTGCTGGTCCGGCCCGGGCTCAACCTTCGCGTGCAATCATACGCAGGTCCGGCCCGGTGCTGCTGTCGGAGCCGGTTCCGTAAGCTGTCGCGAACAAAAACGAAGCACCCCGGGAATCTCCCGGGGTGCCTGTGTCCCTGCTGCCGTCGGCTCTTCCGAGCTGCCGGCGCAGCGTGTTCCGTGGTGCCTTATTTGGCGGCCCGCATGTTATTCAGTGCGTAGGAGGTGTGCAGCAGCTTGGCGGCAGCGGGCTTCGCAGCGGCCTTGCATACGGCAGCAGCCTTCATCGAGCCCGTACCGGCAGCCCGGGTCATTGCGATGTCACCGGCTACGTGGTATACGGGGAACGTTTCGCCGTAAACCGCGTACTGGGTGTCGCCCAGCGCGTATACTTCCAGCGAAAGGGCCTGGAAGGTGCCGCCGTCTGAAAGCTCACCCGTATAGCGCTGGCAGGTGACCTGATCCCCGTTCATGCTGAACGTGTAGGCGGGGTAGGAGCCCGTAACGAGCGAGTAATCCGAGCCGTTGATGAGGCAGTAGGCCGACCACGTCGGGGTGTATCCCTGACTCTCGGAACCTACGGCGACTCCCGCATAAACCTCGAGGTCGCCGTTCGCGTTGATCTCGCAGAGAGCCGGGAGCGTGCTGTCGACCTGGCTCCAGCCGTAGAGAACCGTCAGACCCTGCTCCTCCGTGATGGTGAAGTGGAGGTCCATGGGACGGTTCTCCTCATAGGCCACGTTCAGGTTTTGTCCCTCCGTATACCATCTGAGCGAGCCGGTCGAGGTGGCATCCCATTCGCCGAGCCAGCTGCCGGTGTCGGAGCCGCCCGCAGCCTCCTTGGTCGTGAAGCTCTTCGTGGCAATGGCCGTCGTGACCGTTCCGTCCGTGTTGAGGCCGAACGCATAGGCTACATGTTCGGTCGAAGACTTGAGGCCATTCGGATCCCATACGTCAACGCCCGTAGACAGCAGCTGCGAGAGAACCTGCTCGAGCGTCATGCCGTACTCCGCACCCATGGCCTCCAGGCTTTCGAGAAGAGCGGCGGAGAAAGCCTCGTCGGAGGTGTGTATCTGGTCGTACAGGCTCTTCTCCATGCAGTCGAAGAAGTAGGTCTTGTCGTTGACCGACGGGGTGCAGGTGATGACTGCGCTGGTGGCGGTGATGTCGGTGATGTCGAACGTGAAGGTCAGCTCGTCCGGCGTGGGGTCTCCCTCCTCGATGGTAGCCGAAATCGTGGAATAGTCGGAATCGGTCCAATCGGTCGACGTGGACATAGCCTTGACCTTAACGGTATAGGTTCCCGGCTCCAGATCGGTGAAGGACACCGAAGTGGCGGTGGTGCTCTTTTCGGCTTCGGATCCGAATACATAATAGCTGTAACCGGATGCATTTTCTACAGCCTGCCAGCTGACGGTGAATCCGTCGCTGAGTTGCTCTGTCACGTTCAGGACAGGGGCCGACAACTTCGAGGCCTTGGAATCGGTGTTCTCGTCTTTGTCGCAGGACGTCAATGCAAAGGCCAGCAGGCCCGTGCAAAGAAGAGTGAAGAGTTTGTTTTGCATGGTGTTGAAATTTGTGGTGGAACATGTTCTTTCTCTGCCTTTTTGCCGGGAATATCCACCGCGCCGAAATCGTTTCGGGGAGGTCCCGCAAAGCGGCCGACACACCTGGTACTATTTACAAATTTTAGCAAAATGCCGGTTGTCGACGAACAAATATAAGCAAAAAATCTGCGTTTGTACGTTTTTTTTATTTTTTTGCTTCCGCTCCCCAAAAATTCGGTGACGGCAGCCGATGCCGTCTGCACGGCGACGGAGGGACCGCTCGAGTGTCTTCGTTCGGGTCCGGTCGTAGGAAGTCTCCTCTACCTTCAGTAAATAAGGAGGAAAAGCGACCGGTCGCTTTTCCTCCTTTCGGTGCCGGGCGGGCTTCTCCCTTCGGCCCCTCCCGTGACATATTATTATTTGTGTGCGGCCTTGTCGGCGAAGTAGAGGTCCAGCAGCTCCTTGGCGGCGATGAACGAGGAGATCTTGTCGTCGAGCACCCGCTTTTCGTACTCCCCGATGCGGGCCTCGACGGCCGGATCGTGGTAGAACGAGTTGCGCAGCACCTCGTTGATCGACTCGTACATCCAGTATTTGTTCTGCCGGTTGCGGTTGTGGCGGAAGTAGCCGTTGGCCTGGATGTGGTCGAGGTACTCCTCAACCCCCTTCCATACCTCCTCCAGACCGCTACCCGTGACGGCCGACGAGGTGTAGACCTTGGGGCGCCAGCCCGATTCCGGCACGGGGAAGAGGCGCAGGGCCCCCTGGAACTGCGTCTTGGCCAGCTCGGCCTTGTGGATGTTCTCGCCGTCGGCCTTCGTGATGACCATCAGGTCGGCCATCTCCATGATGCCGCGCTTGATGCCCTGCAGTTCGTCGCCGGCACCCGAGATCTGCAACAGCATGAACAGGTCGACCATCGAGTGGACGGCCGTCTCGGACTGCCCGACCCCCACCGTCTCGATGAAGATCACGTCGAAGCCCGCCGCCTCGCACAGCACGATCGTCTCGCGCGTCTTGCGCGCCACGCCGCCCAGCGACCCGGCCGAGGGCGATGGGCGGATGAAGACGTCGGGGTTCTGGCTGATGCTCTCCATGCGGGTCTTGTCGCCGAGGATCGAGCCGCCGCTGCGCTCCGACGAGGGGTCGATGGCCAGTACGGCCAGCTTGTGGCGCAGCGAGGTGACCATGTTGCCGATGGCCTCGATGAAGGTCGACTTGCCGGCGCCCGGCACACCCGTGATGCCGATGCGCACCGAGTGTCCGGCGTGGGGCAGGCACTGCTCGATGATCTCCTGCGCCTGGGCGTAGTGGGCCGGGTTGCTCGACTCGATGAGCGTGATGGCCTGCGACAGCGTCGTGATGTTGCCCGCGAGGATTCCCTCGACGTATTCGGCCGTCGTGAGGTTGCGCCGGCGGCGGCGGACGAAATGGGGGTTGACGATCGGCTGATTCTCGACCCCTTCGGTGACGTTCAGCGCCGTGTCGTGGTGCATGTCGGCGTACTCCTCTTTTTCAAAGTGGTGTATCTTGGTGAAGGACATCTCTACTGATTGGTTATTTGGTGAAACAGCTGTTTGTTCATCTGGAGCGAGTTGCCCATCCACAGCGTGCGCTTCCGGGCGTCGACGAGCACCCCGAAGGGGAGGTAGCTGACGCCGAAGGCCGCAAATCCCCGGCCGCCCTGGTCGAGCGCCACGGCGACGTGCGGCGAGAGGAGGGGCCGCAGCCGCGGTGCCACCTTCTCGGCCGGCTCCTTCGTGACGACGATCAGGCGCAGGTCGCACTCCGCATCGTCGCAGAGCCGGCACAGACGTTCGAGCGCGGCGTCCGACATCTCGTTGGCCGAGTGGTAGAACTCGATGTAGGTCGCCGCCGACGGCTCGGCACGGTGTCCGTCGAGCCAGACGGTGTGCTTCATCTCGGGCACCCGTTCGCCGAGCGCGATGTTCTGGGCCGCGGCCTCGCCGAGCGATACCGCCATGACGAGCAGCAAGGCAAGCACGGTGTGTTTCATGGGACAATCGTATCTGCGGACGAAGATACGAATATTTTGCGGATTTGCCATACCCTGCGCTCTTTTTCGGCTGGCAGGCCCTTCCGGAGGCCTTTTCGGACGGGCGGCGACGGGCGGATTTTTCATTTTCCGCAGCGTGTCGTGCAAATTCGGCCCGGCGAGGCGCCGCAGCCCGCTTTCGTGCGAAAATATTGCCAAAAAAGTGCGCCAAAAATTGGCTATTCCGAAAAGATTCGCCTATCTTTGTGTTCGCAAAATAACAGCAAACGAGCAAGTACCGAAACATTCAATAAACTTTAATTCTTTATTTGCTATGAAAGTTTCTCATATCGAGCATCTTGGCGTCGCAGTGAAGAGCCTGGATGAAGCCATTCCCTACTGGGAGAACGTTCTCGGCCTGAAGTGCTACGCCATCGAGGAGGTAGCCGACCAGAAGGTCCGCACGGCCTTCTTCATGCTGGGCCAGACGAAGATCGAGCTGCTGGAGCCGACCTCCGAGGACTCGACCATCGCCAAGTACATCGAGAACCGCGGCGTGGGCATTCACCACATGGCACTCGCCTGCGAGAACATCGAGGAGCAGCTTGCCGACGCCGAGGCCAAGGGCATCCGCCTGATCGACAAGACCCCGCGCAAGGGCGCCGAGGGGCTGACCATCGCCTTCCTGCACCCGAAATCGACCCAGGGCATCCTCACGGAGCTTTGCGAGAACAAGAACAAAAAATAACTGGATACGACCGTTCGTGCAACCCGTCCGTGCCAGCTGCGCGGACGGGCTCCCGCGGGTCGGGGCAACCCCTCGCGGCACGGAGGTTTCCAATCATGCAATCACTTAATCACACGTTATGAGCGATATTCAGAACAAGATCAGCCAGCTCATCGAAAACCGCGAAACCGCACGCCTGGGCGGCGGTCAGAAGGCAATCGACAAGCAGCACGAGAAGGGCAAGTACACGGCCCGCGAACGCATCCAGATGCTTCTGGACGAAGGCTCCTTCGAGGAGTTCGACATGTTCGTCACGCACCGTTGCTATGATT
>ERZ824600.4626-NODE-4626-length-11914-cov-4.714478_pt1 | contig 11914 bp, 10 predicted proteins | sample MGYA00519933_ERZ824600 | MGnify/ENA primary metagenome ERZ824600 (study PRJEB31778, sample SAMEA3449178) | human gut metagenome | biome: human gut; feature: human-associated habitat; material: faeces | place: United Kingdom | collected 2010/2012 ... | reverse complement strand
ATAGCTGGAGATATATTTGATAATAATTATGACGCAATCAATAATCCAAAAAGTATTATAAATGAACTAAAGAAAATTAAATCAAAATATGGAGTATATGCTGTATATGGAAATCATGATATAGAAGAACCTATATTAGCAGGTTTTACATTTAATTGGAAAAATAATAAATCTTATAGTAATCCAAAAATGGAAGAGTTTTTAAATAATTCAAATATAAAACTATTAAGAGATGATGTAACATTAATAAGTGATAAATATTATTTAATTGGTAGATTAGATTATCATAAATATGGACTAGAAGTAGAAAAAAGAAAAACTATAGAAGAACTATTAGAAAATGTGGATAAAACAAAACCAATATTTGTTTTAGATCATGAACCATATGAATTAGAAGAATTATCAAATAATGGTGTAGATTTAGATTTATCAGGACATACTCATAATGGTCAAATGTTTCCATCAAACATATTTATTAAACTAATATGGAAAAATGCACATGGTTTATTAAAAGTAAATAACATGTATAGCGTCGTAACAAGTGGAATCGGAGTATATGGTCCAAATATGAGAGTCGGAACAACCGCAGAAGTAGCAAATATAAATATAAAATTTAAGGAGTAGATATGAATATAAAAAAGAAAATATTATTAATTATACTAACTATTATTTCTATATTTTCTTTTGCTAAAATAATTATTTATTATATAAATTCATATCAAAATAAAAAAACAAATCAAGAATTAATAGAAAAATCAATTGAAAAAATAGATAATAAACATAAAATAAATTATTCAAAAATAAATAATGAAGATGTAGTCGGATGGATTATAATGAATCAAAATAAAATAAACTATCCAATACTTAAATCAAATGATAATAATTTCTATCTAACAAGAGATTATAATAAAAAACATAATCAATCTGGAAGCATATTTATGGACTATAGAAATAATGATTTTAAAGATAAAAATACAGTCATATATGGACATTCTATGTTAGACGGAACTATGTTTGGTTCATTAAGAGAAATGTTTAAAAAAGGCTATTTTGATACTAAAAACAATAACTATATAAAAATATATGATTTAAATTCTAAAGAAATAACATATCAAATATTTAGTTACTACATTATTGATACAGAAAATTATTATATAACAACAACATTTACTACAGAAGAACAATATAAAATATAAGGAGAAACTATGAAAGATAAAATAACAAAAAGAAGTTACAAAAACTTTAATATTAAAATAGATACCACTGATCAAATATTAACACTATCAACATGCAGTAGTAATAATAAAAGAAAAGTACTTCATGCAGTAAAACTAAAGTAGAATTTTCTACTTTTTTATTTTGCATTCGTATAATAAATGTATTTAAAAAGAATATATTTTATAAACGGAGAAAATATGAAAAAGAAAATACTCATAATATATGCTTCATATGGTTCAGGTCATAAAACTGTAGCTAATTACTTATATGATTATTTTTTATCTACTAATAAATATGATATTAGAATAATCGATATATTAGATTATGAAAATATAATTGGCAAAATTAGTAAAAAAATATTTGAACAAAACTTTAAACACAAAAGTAGTTTCATTTTTACATCAATTTACAATATATTTAATTTTAAATCAACAACTATATTGTATAAAGAAATAGCTGAGTCAATAGTGAATAATAAAAAATTAAAACAAGATATTGTAAACTTTAATCCAGATTTAGTAATAACAAGTCATTTCTTTGGTATAACAAACTGTACTATATATAAAAAACAAAAAATAATTAATCCAAAAATGATAAGTATTATAACAGACTATGCATCTCATGAATTCTGGGAGAAGGATATTGATTATATTGATTCTTTAATTGTGGCTAATAAGATTATAAAGAAAAATTTAATTGACAAAGGAATACCAAAAAATAAAATATATGATTATGGTATCCCTATATCAAATAAATTTAATAAAGTTTCTAATAAGGAAAAGATAAAAAAGAAATATAGAATTAACAATAATCTTAAAACAATTGTCTTCTTTGCAGGTGGAAGTATAGGAACAAATTTCTCGTACAGTTATTTAAAAAAATTATTAGAACAGAATTACGAATGTAATGTTATATTTGTTTGTAGTCACAATAATGAATTAAGAAATAAATGCACTAAATTAATTATAAAAAATAAATATAAAAATGTAAGAATAACTGGATTTATAAATAGGGTAAATGATTTACTAAGCATTAGTGATATAGTAATAACAAAACCTGGAGGTTTAAGTGTAACAGAGTGTTTAGAAATGAAAAAACCAATGGCATTAATCCCAGGCAATGGTGGCCCAGAAATTTATAATGCAAAATATGTATGTTTTAATGGATACGGAACATATTGTAAAACTCCAAAAATGCTTTCGTACAAAATAGGAAGAATATTAAAGAATGAAAAAATTTTAAAAGATTACAATAAAAGATTAAATAAAATAGTCAAAAATAATTCATTAAATAAAATATATAAATTATCAACTAAATTAATAAGTAAAGGAGATTAATATGCAAGAAACGATAATAAATATATTAAATAATTTTGGTTATCTTGGTGTTTTTTCATTAATAATGGTTGAAAATTTGTTTCCACCAATACCATCAGAATTAATACTTTTATTTGGCGGATTTATGACAAATTACACTAAATTAACTATATTTGGAATGATCATATTTTCAACCTTAGCATCTTTATTTGGTGCAATAATTCTTTATTATATAGGAAAGATATTTAATAAAGAAAGACTTAAAAAAATAATATCTGGAAAAGTAGGTAAAGTATTAAGGCTCAAAGAAAGTGATATTGATTCTTCAAATAAATGGTTTGATACAAAAGGTCAAAAAACAGTATTCTTTTGTAGGTTTATTCCATTAATAAGAAGTTTAATAAGTATACCAGCTGGTATGAATGAAATGCCTATGATAAAGTTTATATCTTACACTTTACTAGGCTCACTAATATGGAACTCTGTATTAATAATAATTGGTTCAATAGTAGGTGAAAATTGGATAAATATTTTAAATGTATTAGATATTTATTCAAAATATATAGTTATTCTATTAGGAATAGCATTAATAGTAATCGTAATAATGTTTTATAAAAAAATGTCTAAGGAGTAAAATACAATATTACAAAATTAACGATAATTATAGAAATATCCATTTTTGATATGATATAATTTTTTATGAAATGAATTTTTATAATCAAAGAAAAACAGAAAAAAATTATTTAAACAATATAGATACTATTTTAAATAGATCAATAAAGGAGACAAAACAATGAAAAGTTGGAACTTTGCTACAAATAATGATAAATTAATCTCTTTAGTTCTAAAAGGTCAAAAAAGAGCCACATCTTATCTCTATAAAGCAGAAGATATTCCAGTAATAGGTGAAGAGTCAATAATACATTTTGATAACGAAAAAGATGCTTGCATAGTAAAAACAATCAATTACAAAATACTAAAATTTAAAGATATAAAAGAAGAAGATGCAATTCTTGAAGGAGAAGGAGACTTATCACTAGATTATTGGAAAAAAGTACATGAAGAATTTTTTAAAACACAAAAAAAGAATTTTACTATAGAAGATAAAATAATATTTGAAGAAATTGAAGTGACTAAAAATTTAGTTGAAGAAAGATTAAAGATAGGCAAAGCTATAGCTTCTAAAAACTTAGATATATTTAAAAATATAAATTCAATTCGTGAAATAAATTCAGGATTTAATAATACACTTTTTAATATAAATGATAAATATGTATTAAAAGTATGCACAAATAAATCACTAGAAAGAACATTTCAAACAGAATATAATTTTTATTCATCAAACAAAGATAACAATTATATTCCAAAACTATATAAGTACGATGATTCTAAAAAAGATTCAGAGTTTATTTATGAAATAATAGAAAAGTTAGAAGGAAACACACTATATTATTATTGGTATAAAATGGATGAATCAGAAAGAGAAAATACTATCAAAAATTTAATGGAAATAATAAAGAAATTTCATAGTAAGAAACCAGAAGGTTATAATTGGTCATCTAAAATAAAGAATGAGGTTTTAAGTGATTTAGAAGAATGTAAAAATTCATTTAGTTCAAAAGAATATGACATAATTATTAAAAGTATAAATAATTACGATTTATTTCTAAAAGATAATAGATTTGCTTTAATTCACAATGACTTGCATTTTGATAATATAATATATAATAATGGTATATTAAAAATAATAGATTTTAATGATTCACTAATTGCGCCAATAGATTTTGAATTTAGACAATTATATTCATGTCAAGAAAAGCCATGGAAATATGCTAATATAGAAATGGATCCATTTCAAAAACCACATGATTATAAAAATATTTGGAATTACATAAAACAATATTATGAAGAATTAAATGATATAAAATATTTAGAACAAAGAATGCTTATATATAAAGTATGGAATTCTATTAGAAATTTAAAGAAATATAAATTACAAGAATTAATAGATGATGTAGTTAATTCATCAAAAAAATTAAGCGATGTTTAGTCATCGCTTTTAGTAGCTATTAGAAGAAGTAATGCAACTGCTTCAAAACAAGTACTAAAATAATGACGTAAACCAGTAAGAGACAAAGAATATAATAAATTAAATTAAAAAATTATTTCAATTGAAATCAAGGTTATATAAGGCAAATAGACAAAATAAAATTTTTTGTCTATTTACTTTATTTTTTTATTTGATATAATTAATCTAGATAATAAGGGAAGACTTATTATACTAAGAAGGAAGGGAGAAAAAAGAATGAGTAGTATTCATGTAACAAGCGAAATCGGAAAGTTAAAGAAAGTATTGCTTCATAGACCTGGTAATGAATTATTAAATTTAACACCAGATACATTAGGAGAATTACTTTTCGATGACATTCCATATTTGGAGGATGCTCAGAAAGAACATGATGCATTTGCTGCAGCTCTAAGAGAGAATGGAGTAGAAGTTGTTTATCTTGAAGATTTAGTTGCTGATGTTATTAAAGATGATAACGTTCGTACTAAATTTATTAAACAATTTATTAAAGAAGCAGGAATACATACCATTAAATATCGTAATCTAGTTTTTAGCTTCTTAGATGATATCAAAGATCCAAAACAATTAGTATTACAAACAATGGAAGGTATTCAAATTAAAGATCTACCAGTTCACAAAAGAGATGTTGAAAAAACTCTTGTTGATCTAGTTGATGAACCAGAAAAATTTATTGCAGCACCTATGCCTAACTTATATTTCACTAGAGACAATTTTGCTAGTGTAGGTGAAGGAGCTAATTTAAATCATATGTATTCAGTAACTAGAAACAGAGAATGCATTTATGCTGAATATGTTTTTAAATACCATGAAGGCTTTAAAGACACACCTTTATATTACAATAGAGGATATCATTGGCATACTGAAGGTGGAGATGTTCTAAATATTAATGAACATATTGTAGCTATCGGTATTTCACAAAGAACAGAAGCAGCAGCTATTGACCAAATTGCTAAAAACTTCTTTAAGGATGAAACTTGCAAAATTGATACAATTTTAGCATTTAGTATTCCTGAATCAAGAGCGTTCATGCATTTGGACACTGTATTTACTCAAATTGATAAATACACATTTACATATCATCCTGGTATTTCTGAAACACTTCAAGTTTACGAAATTACTGAAGGATACGATCCTACAACTTATGAGGATTTAAATGTTAAAGAGGTTACTGGTTCATTATCAGAAATCTTAGAAAAATATTTACATCATGAAGTAACACTTATTCCATGTGCTGGCGGAGACAAAGTTGCTTCTGAAAGAGAACAATGGAATGATGGATCTAATACTTTATGTATTGCTCCTGGTGTTGTAGTTGTATATGATCGTAACAATGTTACAAACCAAGTTTTACGTGACGCTGGGCTAAAGGTAATTGAGATACATGGCGCTGAATTGGGGCGTGGTCGTGGTGGACCAAGATGTATGTCTATGCCATTAGTAAGGGAGGACGTTAAATGGTAAACTTAAAAGGGAGAGATTTTCTAAAACTTTTAGATTATACTCCAGAAGAAATCAGACATTTATTAAATGTAGCAATTGATTTAAAAAGAAAGAAACGTAATGGTGAACCTCATCGTTACCTAGTTGGAAAACAAATAGCAATGATATTTGAAAAAGATTCAACTAGAACAAGATGTGCTTTTGAAGCAGGAGCACACGATCTAGGTATGCAAGCAACATATCTAGGACCAACTGGATCTCAAATGGGTAAAAAAGAAACTATTGAAGATACAGCTCGTGTTTTAGATAAAATGTATGATGGTATTGAATATCGTGGCTTCGGTCAAGAAATAGTAGAAAGCTTAGCTAAATATAGTAAAGTTCCTGTATGGAATGGTTTAACAAATGAATTCCATCCAACACAAATGTTAGCTGACGTAATGACTATTCAAGAAGAATTTGGAGACCTAAAAGGTCGTAAATTAGTTTTCTGTGGAGACGCAAGAAATAATGTTGGAAATTCTTTAATGGTTGTCAGCGTTAAACTTGGAATGAACTTTGCATGTTGTGCACCAAAAAATCTATGGCCAGAAGAATCTTTAGTTAACGAATGCAAACAAATAGCAGCTGAAACAGGTGCAACAATTACATTGACTGAGGACATTATGGAAGGTACTAAAGATGCAGACGCAATTTATACAGACGTTTGGGTATCTATGGGAGAACCAATGGAATTATGGCAAGAAAGAATTAATCTTTTAAAACCATATCAAGTTACAATGCAAGTTATGAATAATGCTAAAGAAAACGCAATATTCCTACATTGCTTACCTTCTTTTCACAACAATGAAACTACTATAGGTAAAGAAATCGAAGAAAAATTTGGAATTAAAGAAATGGAAGTTACAGACGAAGTATTTGAATCTAGTAAGTCTCGTGTCTTCGAGGAGGCTGAAAACAGACTTCATACTATTAAAGCTGTAATGTTGGAGACTTTAAAAGATGAGTAAAATTGTTATTGCATTAGGTGGAAATGCATTAGGAAAAAATCCAGATGAACAACAAGCAGTAATTGAAAAAACTGTTAGACATTTGGTTGATATCATCGAGTCTGGAAATGAAGTTGTAATAACTCACGGAAATGGTCCACAAGTTGGTATGATTTATGAATCAATGAAAGGTGATAACATACCATTTGCTGAAAGTGGAGCAATGTCTCAAGGATATATTGGATATCAATTACAACAAACTTTAAAAGATGAATTAGACAAACGTGGTATCAAAAAAAGCGTTGTTACTGTTGTAACACAAGTCGAAGTAGATAAAAAAGATCCTGCTTTTGACAATCCAACAAAACCAATTGGAGCATTTTTAACTAAAGAAGAAGCAGAAGCAAAAAGAAAGATAGACAAAGCAATCTATAAAGAAGATGCTGGAAGAGGATATCGTAAAGTAGTTGCTTCTCCAAAACCAAAGAAAATTCTTGAGTTAACTACAATTGAAAAATTAATGAATGAAGGCACTATTGTTATTGCTTGCGGTGGAGGTGGAATTCCAGTAATCAAAACAAAAGAAGATGGTTATGAAGGAATTGATGCTGTAATCGATAAAGATAGAACAAGTGCTTTACTAGCAAAAGAAATCAATGCTGACAAATTATTAATTTTAACTGATGTAGAAAAAGTTTGCATCAATTATAAAAAAGAAAATGAAACTCAAATTGATAAAATGTCAGTAGCTGAAGCTCGTGTTTCAATGAGACATGAAGAATTTAAAGAAGGCAGCATGTTACCAAAAGTAGAAGCTGCAGTTGACTTTGCTAAATCTACAGAACATGAAGCAATAATTACTTCATTAGATAAGGCAGAGGAAGCACTAGAAGGAAAGAATGGTACACTAATTTATAATGATCAAATTAAAAAAGAACCAGAAAAGAAACGTGCTTCATTCTCATTAAGTGCATTTACAATTATATTATTATTAATATTTATTTTAGCACTATTAACACATTTATTACCAACAGCTGTTATGAACGAAGGTGAATTAGTAAATGGTAGTGGAGTAGTAGGTGCTACATTAGCACAAACTCTATTAGCACCAGTTCAAGGATTTGGCGATGCTATTGATATTTGTGTATTTATCCTAATTTTAGGAGCATTCCTAAATGTAGTTAATTCAACTAAATCAATTGAGACTGGAATTCAAGTTTTAATTAAAAAATTACATGGAAAAGAATTAGTATTAATTCCAATTCTTATGACATTATTCTCAATTGGTGGAACAACATATGGAATGTTAGAAGAAACTGTAGGTTTTTATGCATTACTTGCTGTAACAATGGTAGCAGCAGGAATGGATACAGTTGTATCTTCTGCAATAGTTCTTTTAGGAGCTGGATCTGGTGTTTTAGGTTCAACAGTTAACCCATTTGCTGTAGGTGTTGCTGTTGATGCAGCTAAAAAAGTATTACCAGAAGGAACAGCTATTAGTCAAGGAACAATTATTGCTTTAGGTGCAATATTATGGATAACAACATTAGTTATTTCAATATTATTTGTAATGTCTTATGCTAAAAAAGTAATTAAGAAAAAAGGTTCAACAATATTAAGCCTTCAAGAACAAAAAGCTATGGAAGCTACATATGGTGAAGATGAAGTACAAAAAGATGTAACTTTAACTGGAAAACAAAAAGCTACATTATTACTATTTGCATTTACATTTATAATCATGATTATAAGCTTTATTCCATGGGAAGACTTTGGAATTACATTCTTTGTTGAACATAAAATTTTAGGTTTATCTTGGTTAGCTGGTTGTCCAATAGGTCAATGGTATTTCCAAGAAGCAACATTATGGTTCTTAATTATGACTATCGCTATTGCAATTGTTAACGGTATGAAAGAAAAAGAAATCGTTGATAAAATTGTAGATGGTGCTGATGACATGGTTGGCGTAATTTTAATTATTGCTGTAGCACGTGGTGCTTCAATATTAATGAAAGCAACATATTTAGATAATTATCTAATTTATAACGTAGCTGAAATGTTAAAACAAGTACCAAAAGGAGTATTCGCTCCATTAAATTATATCTTCCATACTGTTTTATCAGTACTTGTACCATCAAGTAGTGGTTTAGCAACATTATCTGCTCCAATTATGGCTCCACTTGCAAATCAAGTAGGATACAGTGTTGAAGCAACAATAATGGGAATGGTAGCTGCAAATGGATTTGTAAACTTATTTACACCAACTTGTGGAGCTATTATGGGAGGTTTAGCATTAGCAAAAGTAGAATATACTACATGGATTAAATGGGTAACTAAAGTATTAGTTGTGATATTTATAGTAAATATTGCGGTTCTAACACTTGCAATGCTAGTTTTATAAAAACATTTAAAAGGAAGTTGTAAAAACTTCCTTTTTATGTTAATCTTATAATAGGTGAGAATATGAAAAAAAGAATAATTTCTATCTTAACTATGATAGTATTAACATTTAGTTTCTTTTTTAATACTTTTCCTATGAAAGTTTTATCAAAAGAAGATGAATTAATTCTAGTAACAGAAGCAGGTTTTGCTCCATATGAATATTACAAATCAGGTAATATAGTTGGAGTTGATATAGATATAGCAAAAAAAATTGCAGAAAAACTAAATAAAAAATTAGTAATTAAAGATGTTGCTTTTGATTCAATTATTAGTGAAGTAAAAACTGGTAAAAGCGATTTAGGCGCAGCTGGTATATCATATACAGAAGAAAGAGCTTTAGAAGTTGATTTCACAATAAATTATGCTTCTTCAAAACAAGTAATAATTGTAAAAAATAACAGTAATATTACTGGTTCAGATAATTTATATGGCAAAGTAGCAGTACAGCTTGGAACAACAGCAGATACATATCTTACAGAAAATTATAGTAATTTAAATATTATTAGAGAAAAAAAGTTCTTAGCAGCAATAGAAGACTTAAAAAATGATAAAGTTAATGCAGTTGTAATGGATGAATTACCTGCTCAAAAATTAATAAACGAAGACATGAAAATATTAAAGACTCCATTAGTAGTGGACAATTATGGAATGGTAGTTGCTAAAGGAAATACCGAACTATTAAACGCATGTAACGAAGTAATAAAAGAAATGCAAGAATCAAACGAAATTGATAAATTAATATTATCTCATATGGGAATAGATAATATAGAAGATAAAAATCAAACAATAATAGATAGATTTTATAAAAGTGTTATTTATGATGGAAGATATAAATATATTTTAGAAGGTTTAAAAAACACATTATTAATTGCTTTAGGAGCAGTTATAATTGGCGTGATTTTAGGAACAGTACTTGCTTTAATTAGAAATTATCATGAAAACACTAATAAACTTTATATATTAAATGCATTATCTAAATTTTATATAACAGTTATTCGTGGAACACCAAGTATTCTTCAATTAATGATAATTTATTATGTAATATTTAAAACAACTTCAATAAATATAGTGTTAGTTGGTATATTATCATTTGGTATGAATAGTGCAGCTTATGTAGCTGAAATTATAAGAGCTGGATTAAATTCAGTAGATGATGGTCAAAAAGAAGCAGGATATGCACTTGGACTTGAATATAAAAAAGTTATGGCATATATTGTATTTCCGCAAGCATTAAAAAATATTCTTCCAGCACTAGGAAATGAATTTATAACATTAGTAAAAGAAACATCAGTTGGTGCTTATATTGGAATAGTTGAATTAACAAAAGCCAGTGATATCATCGCATCACGTACATATGATTATTTCTTCCCATTAATATTAATTGCAATTATTTATTTAGCAATCACTTATGGATTAAGTAAATTAGTTGATATGATGGAAAAGAGGTTAAATAATGTTAGAAGTTAAAAATTTAGAAAAAGCCTTTGGTAAAAAGAAAGTATTAAAGGGCATTAATTTTAAGATTGATAAAGGTGATGTAATAGGTATTATTGGTCCTTCGGGATGTGGTAAATCAACTCTTTTAAGATGTATAAACCTTTTAGAAATTCCAACTTCTGGTACAATTATATTTGAAGGAAATAATATAAATTATCATCATAATTTAGAGTCCATACGTAAGAAAATAGGAATGGTATTTCAGTCATTTAATTTATTTAATAATATGACTGTTATTGAAAATATAATTCTAGCACCAACAAAGTTAGGAATATTAACTAAAGAAGAAGCAATCAAAAAAGCAAATAAATTATTAAAGAAAATTAATCTTTTAGATAAAAAAGATTTTTATCCAGAAGAACTATCAGGTGGTCAAAAACAAAGAATTGCTATTGTAAGAGCATTATTAATGGAACCAGATTTAATGTTATTTGATGAGCCAACATCAGCACTTGACCCAGAAATGATAGGCGAAGTTACTGATTTAATGCGTGAAATTGCATTAGGTGGAATGACTATGATAGTAGTGTCACACGAAATGAACTTTATTGAGAATTTTACTACTAAAGTATTATTTATGGATGAAGGTAAAATAATTGAAGAAAATACTCCAGAAGAATTATTTAATAATCCAAAAGACAAAAGACTAAAAGAATTCCTATCAGCATTAAATGAAAATAAGGCTTAAAAAAGCCTTTTTAGTTTGATATAATAAAATATATAAAGAGATTCGTTCTGAATTTTTAAATAAAAATTATTTTATTTTGTCTAACAAAAACATCATGTAACAAACAAAAAATATTTGTTAATAATAAAATAAACAAAGATTACTAGACTAACCATTTATTATGATATAAAATATATGTAGTTTTAATATATGATTGTGATTATATAGCTGAATAGAAAGGACAGGTGCAAATAATGAA
>ERZ824600.4619-NODE-4619-length-11920-cov-3.766709_pt1 | contig 11920 bp, 12 predicted proteins | sample MGYA00519933_ERZ824600 | MGnify/ENA primary metagenome ERZ824600 (study PRJEB31778, sample SAMEA3449178) | human gut metagenome | biome: human gut; feature: human-associated habitat; material: faeces | place: United Kingdom | collected 2010/2012 ... | reverse complement strand
GGAAGCCTGTTTTCCATCACCCAATAGCTCAACTACGGTCTCACCTGTAAAAAATTGAAAATTTTTAGGCTCATATGCTTCTAAACGTTTTTGAATTAAATCTGACATATCAGCATCAAAAGAAGACATAATTCTATTGTTGCACTCCAGCACAATAACATTTAATCCATTTTTAACAAACGCTTCTAATAGTTCAAGCCCGATAAACCCGCTGCCTATAATTGTTGCATGCTTTGATTGAAGCATTTTATCGCGAATAGTAATGCCATCTTCTATTTTTCTTAGAGCATATACATTCTCAAAATCATGTACTCCTTTAATATTTGGAATAAATGGTCTTGCACCAGTAGCAATAATCAATTTGTCATAATCAACCAGCAATGCTGTATTATTTTTACGGCAAACAAGAATTTGCTGCTGTTGAACAAGAATTTTTTCGACTTTTGACTCAAGAAAAACATCGATGCCAGATGCTTTAAATTCTTCAACCGAACGAACCAGTAAAGCTCTGTAATCAGTAAAATTTCCTTCAATGTAGTAAGGTAAACCGCATGAAGAATATGATACATGAGTATCATCAGTATAAATTTCTACTGTAGCATCAGGAAGTAATCTTTTAATTTTAGCCGCTGCCTTTGCTCCGGCAGCCACACCACCGATTATAACTATTTTCATAACTACAATCTAATATGTTCGGGATAAAATTACATTACACAAATGACTAATTAGTACTGTAAGTGTTTAAAATCATTCCTTTCATAAATTCGCAATATGAATCTCTATCTTCATCTAAATTTTCTGCTTTTTTGATTAAATTTTTCAATTCAATAATTATCTGTTTTCTAAGCAATTCTTCATACATACTGTATACACACCCCGTATTCAATGTATTAACTATTACAAATACATATACGGCAGATTAGATACTTATCTTTAATAATTTAACAGTTTGATTAAGAAATTTTAACAGTATATTATAAGTATGTATCGTTTAGATATTAGATTTTATTCTTCTATATATACAAGTTTTTTTCTTAATTTCCATTGAATTAAAGTTAAAACAAGAATTACAACAAATAAAACATAAGCAATAGCACTTGCTTTTCCAACATTGAAATATTCAAAAGCATTTTTATAAATTGCATACACCAATACATTTGTACTGTCAAATGGCCCGCCCTCAGTCATCAAATATATTAAATCAAATACCTGAAAAGAGCTTATAGCAGTGATTATAACGACAAAAAATATAGTTGGTGAAAGAAGAGGTATTGTCACATTTTTAAAGGTCTGAAAAGCGTTTGCACCATCAATTTTTGCAGCTTCAAACAGACTTTGAGATATCGCACTCAGGGATGACAGAAAAATTATCATATTATACCCTATTAGCTTCCAGACAGAAACAATAATTAAAGCAGGCATGGCAAATTTTGAATCATACAGCCAGTTTATATGAATATGTAACACTTGATTTAAAAGCCCGATATTCGGATCAAATATCCATGTCCATATAATTCCTATTACTACCATAGGAGTAATGAACGGTAGAAAATATGCAGTTTTATAAAATTCACTCCCTCTTATTGTAGTATTTAATATTGAGGCAAGAATCAGTGGAATTATAACCCCCAGTATTGATGTTGAAAGGGCAAAAACAACAGTATTACCCAGAATTTTATAAAAAAGTCCGTTTTTAAAAAGCCCGGTATAATTAGATAATCCTACAAATTCAATTGAGTTAAGTAAATTCCACTTTGTAAAACTTAAGCCAAAAGAACATATTACCGGAATTATTATAAAAATTAAAGTACCCAAAATTGCAGGCAAAATAAAAATCCATGCTGCACAACATTGTTTATTAACAAATTTTTCTAGGAAATTTTTCATGGTATGATTTAATTATAGAATAAAGATTGGGAGATGTGAATTATGCAAAGATATGAACACGCGTTTGGCAAAAATGATATTCGTGGTATTTATAACGAAGATATTACAGAAGAATTATTTTACAATACTGGTAGCGGATATGTAAAATGGCTTGAAAATAATTCCGGCAAAGCGGCTAAAGATTTAAAAATAAGTGTTTGCATGGATGCCAGACTGCATTCTCCATCCTTGAAAAAAGCATTAATTGGCGGATTATGCGACAGCGGAGTTAAAAATATAGAAGATTTAGGTCTTGCACCAACTCCAATCGGCTACTATTCAGAGGTTGCACACAATCTTGATGGGGCAATGATTATTACAGCAAGCCACAATCCTAAAGAATACAATGGATTAAAAATGACTTATTCAAGACAAACTTTAAATGAAAAACAGATTAAAGAAGTTAAAGAAATAACATTTGAAAATTGGAAAAATATACCAGAAAACATCGAAGAGAAAGACTTTTCAACAGAAATCGTTCCTGAATATATAGCTGAAATGAAAGAAAAATTCGGTGATATAGGTAAAGGTGTAAAAGTTGTTGTTGACAGTGCAAATGCGACAGGCGGCATAGTTGGTCCGCAATTATACCGAGAATTAGGCTGTGAAGTTATTGAATTATTCTCTGAGCCAAATGGAGAATTTCCTAACCATCATCCGAATCCAAGTGATTTAAAAACACTTAAAACTCTATCCGAAATTGTTCTCAAAAACAAAGCTGATGTTGGCATTGCTTATGACGGCGACAGCGACAGAATTGGTGTAGTTGATACAAATGGCAATCCTTTAACCGGTGATAAATTACTTTTAATATATGCACTTGATATGATTAATACTCTGGGCACAAACTTGACTGTTGTATCGGAGGTAAAGTGCTCCCAAGTATTATACGACACTATAAACGAATCCGGTGCCAGAGCTGTTATGTGCAAAACAGGCCATGGTTACATCAAAGAAAAAATGAAAGAAACAAAAGCTTTATTAGGCGGTGAAATGAGCGGTCATACATTCTTTAAAGACAGATACTACGGGTTTGATGATGCTGTATATGCGGGCTGCAGAATGATTGAAATCATAGCTAAAAATAAAAAGGTTAATCCTGAATTTAAAATAGAAACATTACTCGAGCCATTTACTAAAGTTTATACAAGCGATGAAGTTCGTTTTCCATGTCCAAATCATCTAAAAAAAGAAGTTTTAGAAGCAATAAAAGAAAAGGTTAAAAGTAATCCAGAAATGTTCGGTTCTGAAATAAAAGAAATTGTTACCTTAGACGGTATGAGAATCGTTTTTAAGGGCGGTTTTGCTCTGATTAGACAAAGTAATACCGAGCCGGTATTTACTCTTCGTTTTGAGGCGAATAACGAGGCTGAATGCAACAGATTTAAAAATGCAATGATTTCTTCTCTTGAAGATTGCTTAAAATCAAAAGTTTAAATTATTTAATAAAGTTTTATTTTATCATGACAAAAAGCAGGTATGATATAAATACCTGCTTTTTATTTTCAGCCCCCTATGTACTGTTCAGAGACTTATCGCTATTGATTTCGCAACAAGTTCTGAATGACATTAGACTTCCTAGTGAAAATTTGATAATTTATTTTTTATATTCACTGTAATCTTTTGCAACTTCACGCCATTCGTCTTCCAGTACACTGTATGCGTGGCTCCAAAATTTTTCAATTGCATAAGTTTCACGTTCTTCTTTATGCAGAATATGAACAACAACATCTCCGTAGTCTATTAAATTCCATCGATTTTTTGCATCATTCTCCTGTCTTACAGGAAGTCTTGAGAATTCAGTTTTGACCTTATCTTTTGTTGTTTCCATCAGGGCTTTTACCTGTGGTGTTGAATCGCCTGTAGCTATAACAAAGTAATCAGCCAATGATGAAACATTACTTATATTTAAAATTGTAATATCCTTTGCCAATTTGTCATCTAAAAATTGTGCAATAATACATGCAAAATTGTGTGAATCTAAATCTTTCAATGTCTTACCTTTCTATTCAATCATGTCAACACGGCGTTTGTGCCTGCCGCCTTCAAAACCTGTTTTTAGCCAAATATCAACGATGTCTAAAGCAAGGTGCTCGCCAATAACTCTTTCGCCAAGACAAAGTACATTTGCATTATTATGAGCTCTTGAAACGCGGGCAGAATATGTATCGCCGCATAGTGCTGCACGAATTCCATGAACTTTGTTTGCGGCAAGTGACATCCCTATGCCGGTACCGCAGATTAGAATACCTCTATTAACTTCGCCTGATATAACTTTTTCAGCAACCTTTCTTGCTATTTCAGGGTAGTCGCAAGATTCCGGAGTATGGGTTCCTACATCAACAAATTCAATATTTCTAGCTTTTAAATAGTCCATAATGCTTTCTTTGTAACGGAATCCGCCATGATCAGAACCAATTGCAACTTTTAAATTTTCCATAATAAACACCTCATCTATTCTAAAACAAAACTGTCTTTTTATATTGTACAAGTTTTTGTCCAAAAAGTAAATATTATTACACTGGTATATATAAAAAAGAGGCATATAGCCTCTTAAAATGGAGTTTAACATTATTAAAATCAAGTACTAAGAACTGCTTACCAGCTGCATAGCCTGTTGTAACAAATCTTTATTAGAAGAAATTAGTTTATTTACAACTTCCATTTGCATTTTTGCCATTTGATAATAAGAAATATTACCCTTGAAATCAGCATTTGATAATTCAATCAAACCTGAACGAATTTCTCCGCAGCCAAGTACAGGTTTTCCGGATTCTTCTGTTTCCAGGAATTGTCCATCTTTATATTCATACAAACCTGCAGCATTATGGAAGTTTCTTGTTGTAATTCTATATAAAGGAACGACTTTTTTTCCGCTTTCAGCTTTACCAACTATTGTTCCATCATTTTTTATTTCATACTCATCATACTTACCCAAATATTTACCATTATTAGGATCAATCCACATCTTAATACTTGTAGTAGGAACATCAAGTGCTCCACCCTTTAATGCGGTTTCCTGGTACAAATCAGCACTTATTGCCTTTGTACCCTGCATGATTTCACCTTTATCATTCAAGATATATCCTTGAACTGTATTACCATTTTTAGCTCGATATACACCTTCACCATCAAAGGTAAATTCACCAAGTCTTGTATAAACACTACGTCCTTCTGGTGTTTTAGTCAAGAAAAAGCCTTTACCCTCCAAAAAAACGTTGTCATTTGAGGTACCCGGAGTAGATTTACCCTGACTCATTTTCTTTGCATAGTCATCGTTTATAGCACCGCCAAGGAAAGTTTTAAAATTAACCTGCTTTTCTTTAAAACCTGGTGTATAAACATTTGTCATATTATCAGCAATAACATCCATCCAGTTTACTGTTGCATATTGGGTATTTAATGCTGTGATAAAAGCATCATTCATATTTATTCTCCTTGTTGCTTATTTTGTCTTCTTCTTTCATTTTGCTGTTTGCTGCTGTTTGAATATGATAAATCTGTATACGGCAAATCATTATCACTAAAAGTAGCTTTCAGATTATCAATATTATTTCTCAAATACTGCTCTACAGCTTTATCCCCAGGTATAAAATGAGCAGCAACTGCACCATCTTTACCAACTCTAAGGATAACTGAAACATTCTGATCAAAATCAATTCTTAGAGGTTGATTATTTTCTCTTGCCTGACTTATTGCATTTAACAATGTTTGAGAAACCTGAACATTCTGTTTTACTTCTGCAGCTTCAGCCCCGCTATTCAACATTGATTGAGCCTGTGCCACAACATTTTGAGTAGAGATATTTGTTTCATTATTCTGTGTGAGGTTTATAAAAAATTGAGCATCACTTTGAGTCATAGATATAGTATTTTTTGCACTAGTGTCTGAAAGCCCAAAATTAAAAACAGTTCCAACATTTGCAGCTTTCGAAACAGAAGACATTTCATTCAATTTAGCCACTTGCGAAATATCGTTAGATAGCATTGCATTTGCATTATTTAACGAATTAAGGGCATTCAATCTAGACATTTCTGCATCTGTTACAGAACATGATAAAGAGAAATTTTCGCTATTAGCATCATCTTTATCCTTTGAAGTAACATTTTCAGACTCTTTATTAGAATCATTTTGAACAGAATTAACCTTATCATCAGATTTATCGACAGTTTTGTCTTCATCCTTTTTAGTTTCAGTTGAAATATTTTTCATCTCATCTTTGAATGAAGAATCTGCAGAAGTCTTTTTAGCATTTTCAGAATTTGATGCAGCAGAAGTTTGCACTGTTGATGAACTGCTGACCGATGTTGATGATGTTGCTTCTATACCCATATTAAATACCTTCTATTTTATTTAGTTCTCTTAATATTTCTTTTTCTTCTTCCTCGGCGCGTTCTTGTCGCTGTTTGAAAAATCTTGTTACACCGAGTTCAGAGAATTGTTTTAATTCTGCTGCTTTTTCTTCTTGCAGGTATGCTTCTTTATTTTTTTCTTTGTGCTTCTCCAGAACTTTAACTGCCTGTTCACACTTCACTAATTTTTGAATTTCTATATCAAGTTTTTTTTGAAGCTCCTGCCTTACAGATTCAAGCTGTTCTGCTTTTTTCCACAAATGTTTTAGAAAATTATCATACGTTTCATACATTCTAGGATCAGCAGCTCTCATGCCTTCTTTGGTATCAAGAATATCCTGATTATTCTTCTTTATATCCTGTTCTGCCTGATACACTGCCTGCTGCGCCTTTTGCACTTTCATTCTTTGTTCTTCTTTTTGATTTATTCTGAAATCTAGAACTTTTTGCAATCTGTATCTGAATGGCATGCTGTTTACTACTCTTTCTTGATTTATTATGTATTAGATTACAAGAGTTATAAACATCTAAATGTATGATATTGTTATAATGGTAATATTTAAAAAGTCAAGAGTTCAAGAGAAAATACCCCCTTGAACTCTTAAAATATTATTAGTACCTATTGAAATTTATTCTTCAGCTCCGGCTTCAGAAACAGATTGTTCGTGGATAGATAGAGCAATACGCTTATCTGCCGGATTGAATTTTAAAATATAAGTGCTAATTTTATCTCCAACTTGAAGAATGTTTTTTGAGTCATTCTGATAATCAACGACTTCATTGTGAGGAAGCAATGCTTCAACTCCCGGAAATACTTCTACAAAGGCACCAAAGTGTTTCAAACGGGTAACTGTACCTTCAACTTTATCACCCTCTTTGATTTGTTTTTCTGCTTCAATCCATGGGTCCGGTTCAAGATTTTTTAAACTTAGTGATACGCGTTGCTTATCATAATCAACTGCAATAACTTCAACATCAATCTTATCACCAACTTTTAAAATATCTGTAGGATGATCAATCCATCTCCATGACAATTGAGACAATGGAAGCAATCCATCAATTCCGCCCAAATCTATAAAGGCACCGAAATCCGTAATTCTAACAACTTCACCTTTAACAACCTGACCGGCTTCGATTTGAGAAAATATATTTTTTCTTGCTTCTTCTGCAGTGTCTTCATAGACTTTTTTATTAGACAGAATAAAGTTATTTTGCTGAGCGTCAAGAGTCAAAATTTTAAGTTCCAATTTAGAACCAACTTCAACATCAGATTCACGAGTTCTTAATTGAGAAGATGGAATAAACCCTCGAACACCTGATACCTCAACTAACACACCGCCTTTGACAACATTGACAACAGTTCCCATTATAGTTTCATCATCTGCTTTTGCTTTCTCAAGTTCTTTCCAGGCATATGCAAAATCTACTTTTTTCTTAGAAAGCAAAAATTTACCATCTTCATCTTCTTCTTTTATAATAAGGAATTCGCCCTCCTGACCTTTTTGAAACTTATCTTCCGGATTTTCCCCCTTGTCAACAGCTTCATAAGTAGGAATAACCGCAATTGTTTTTGCTCCGATATCAACCATAACACCCTGGCTGTCAAATCCGCAAATAATTCCCTTTACTAAATCACCTTTTTGAAACTTATAATCATATTTCTCCAATAATGATTCAAAATCTAAATCTGATGTTTCCTTTTTTGTAACCATATCTAACTCCATTGTCTAATAGACACTACTATAAACTATGCACATATACTAACAAATTTTTTAAAATATGTAAAGTTTTTATATTTTATTTAGTAAAATTATTAATTAAATTCTTCATAGTAGTATTTTTAAATTCATCAGCGGACTCAACAAAACCAGAAAGTTTGTCAAGAATTTTAGCTAATTCTTTTCCAACATGCTCTTTTGGTCCTGTAGCACCACGACCTGATACTATCTTATTATTGCTGACAATAAAGCAATCTACTGAATTCTTGTTAAATAAAATATTTGCAGATTCATTGTTTTTTAAAGGTATATGAGTAAACTGTTTACCCTCTTTTACAGCTTTTTGCGCAAAATTTAATGATACTTTTGATATAGACATAGATTTTCTCCTTTTTAAAATTAGAAAACCCCAGATTATAAATTTAAACAGAAATCTGGGGTTTTAGTATATAAATGTTACAAATCTTAAGATTTCAAAGATGATATCAAATCATTAATTGCAGTCTCTTGAACTACAATTTCCTCAATTCTCTCTTTTGTTTGCTTAATTAATTCAGAAGGAGCATTCGCAACGAATTTAGGATTATTAATTCTGCCTTCTAGTGATTTTCTTTCATTTTGAAGCTTTCCTAATTTCTTTTCTTGTCTTGCTATTTCTTCTTTAAAATCAATTAAGTTTTCAAGAGGAATAACTATTTTTGATGCTGAAACAACAGCTGTAGCAGATTTTTCAGCAGATGGAGACATGTCATCCGAATACGTAATCTGTTCAACTTTAGCCATTCTTCTTATATAACTTTCAATTGCTTCAAAAACAGTTTTTTCGTCTTTTGGAGCATGAACTGTAATATTAAAGTTTACATTCATCGGAATATTAAAACTTTGTCTAACATTACGCAATGATTTTATAGTTTCAAATACCAATTCCATTTCATTAGCCTCAGCCGGGAATGAAAGTTTATCCTCAAAAATTGGAAAATCAGCGCGCATAATAGCATTAAATTCTGATTTTTGAGGTATCAACTGCCAAATTCTCTCTGTAATATGCGGCATTATAGGATGAAGAAGCCTCAATGCCATATCAAGAACATATCTTAAAACTCTTTGAGTGTTAAGCTTGATTGATTCATCCTGCAATTGAACTTTGGCAATTTCAACATACCAGTCACAATAAGAATTCCAGAAAAAGTCATACAATACATGAGCTGTTTCACCAATTCTATAATTTTCAATATTATCATTAACTTCTTTTGCCGTATTATTTAACTTATCGAGAATCCATTTATCAGCAATAGTTAATTTTGAATAATCAATATCATTATTATCAACACCGCCAAGATTCATCAAAACAAAGCGTGAAGCATTCCAAATTTTATTAGCAAAATTTCTGCCGTATTCAAAACGCTCATCACTAATTTTTATATCCTGACCTCCATATGTACATAGTGAAGTCATTGTAAATCTCAATGCATCACAGCCATATTTATCAATAATAACAACAGGATCAATTGTATTACCCTTAGATTTTGACATCTTCTGTCCTTTTTCATCACGAATTAAACCGTGAATATAAACAGTAGAAAAAGGAGCTTTACCGGTAAACTCAAGTCCCATTGTAATCATTCTTGCTACCCAGAAGAAAATAATATCAAAACCCGTAACAAGAGTAGTTGTAGGATAGAATTTTTTAAAATCTTCGCTATCGGTATTAGGCCATCCCATAGTTGAAAACGGCCACAAACCTGAAGAAAACCAGGTGTCTAATACATCTGTTTCCTGAGTATAATTAGCAGGATCCGGATTTTCTTTTGCAACCACGATTTCTCCTGTTTCATTATGAATATAAGCAGGAATTTGGTGTCCCCACCACAACTGACGAGAAATACACCAGTCTCTGATATTTTCCATCCAGCCTAAGTAATTCTTCTCCCAGCGTTCAGGAATAAATTTAATTCTACCATCTTTTACGGCAGCAATAGCTTCTTTTGCTAAAGGTTTCATTTTAACAAACCATTGTTCTGAAAGCAGCGGTTCAATTGTAGTACCGCATCTTTGGCATTTTCCAACATTATGTTCATGTTCTCTTACGCGTAACAAGGAATGATTATCTTCAAGCATTTTTATAATTTGTTTACGAGCTTCATAACGATCAAGCCCATGTAAATTACAAGGAACCTCGCCGCAGGCTTTCATTTTACCCTGTTCATCAATAACCCAGATTGGTTTTAAATTGTGACGTTTCCCGACTTCAAAGTCATTAGGATCATGAGCCGGAGTAATTTTTACAGCACCAGTACCAAAAGATTTATCAACATATTCATCTGCAATAATAGGTATTTCTCTGCCTGTTAATGGAATAACAACAGTTTTACCGATTAACTCTGAATATTTATGATCAGATGGATGAACAGCAATAGCTACATCACCAAAAATTGTTTCCGGACGAGTTGTTGCAACAATTATTGCACCGCTTTCGCCTTTTAATGGATAGGAAATTTCCCACATATGTCCCTGTTCAGTTTCGTATTCTGTTTCAACATCTGAAATTGCAGACTGGCATCTAGGGCACCAGTTTACAATATAAGCACCTTTGTAAATCAGTCCTTTTTCATATAATTTAATAAATACTTCTTTTACAGCCTCCGAACAGCCTTCATCAAAAGTAAATCTTTCTCTTGATCTATCAAAGGATGCTCCAAGGCGTTTGCACTGATCAAGAATTCTTGATTTATGGGCATTTGCCCACTCCCATGTTTTTTCTAAAAACTTTTCACGTCCTAAATCATGGCGAGACAAGCCTTGTTCTCTTAATTGTTTTTCAACAACATTCTGAGTTGCAATACCGGCATGGTCAGTACCTGGTACCCAAAGAGTTTCATAGCCGCTCATTCTGTGATAGCGAACTAATATATCCTGCAGAGTCTCATCCAGAGCATGCCCCATGTGCAAAACACCGGTAACATTTGGAGGTGGAATAACAATAGAATAAGGCTTTTTAGCACTTTTTGCATCAGCCTTGAAAAATTCATTCTCTTCCCAGAATTTGTAAATACTTTCTTCCGTTTCTTTAGGGTCATAAACGGTAGGTAAATCTTCAATATTTGTAGCTAGCATACTATAATCCTCATTTCATTGCATATAATAAAAGAATAACACAAAAATATATTTGGAATTTATAATTGTAACAAATAATTTCAATTATTGAATTAAGTATATAAATATGGTATACTAATAGAATAGATACGTATGTTTATAAAATGGAGTTTGAGTATGAAAATTGATAAGAAACAAGCATTTACTTTAGCAGAAATTATGATTGTTATTCTTATTTTAACTATAATATTAGCAGCATTTGCACCATTGATTACTAAACGAAGAATCACTACAAACAGAAGCAAATATGCAGTGTGGAGTTATACAGATTTAACTAATACACTAAATGGTTATTATGACCCCGGGGCAGCAGATCTCACAGGGGAATTATTCTTCGGGGTATCACCGCAGGAAAAATCACATATTTCTTCAATGTTTTTACCTTATTCAAAAGTGGTTATACGTTCAGGCCCAGTTACATCAAGTGATGCACTTCAAAAACAAATTCAATTCAGATATGGTCGCGGTTCTGAAAAAGGAGATTACGCTGGTTCCTGGCTAATGGATACCAAAAATGTCCTTATTGGCGGTACATATGAAAATATGAAATATAATACTTATACCAGCACTTCCGTCCCTTTTCATTCCGCAGTTCAAACGTATATTCAAGTTTGTGATCCTTTGTCAATGCGATATTTTTTTTAATCTGTGCAATACTTAATTTCTTTACCGCATCTTCTTTATCACGTACATATCTGCAAAGTTTCTGATTTAAAATTTTATCATATCCCTGTATTTCTTTCATATTCATATATCCGCCCTGTGCCAGCA
>ERZ824600.4618-NODE-4618-length-11922-cov-6.352153_pt1 | contig 11922 bp, 10 predicted proteins | sample MGYA00519933_ERZ824600 | MGnify/ENA primary metagenome ERZ824600 (study PRJEB31778, sample SAMEA3449178) | human gut metagenome | biome: human gut; feature: human-associated habitat; material: faeces | place: United Kingdom | collected 2010/2012 ... | reverse complement strand
TCTGCTAATGTTCCTAAACTTGTTAAATATTCTCCATTTAAATATGTATTTAAACTTGAACTTGACCATGTATTTGAATTATTTGTACCCCATTCTTTGTCACCAACTGATTTTGCTCTTATTACTTTTGTTTGATTTCCAAATACTCCGATTATTCTAAATAAATTTGCATCTGGACATGTGGCAACATCTGAACCTAAGCAAATATAATTATTTACGCTATCACTTGCTCCGGCATATCTGTAGCTATTATCTCCAGCTCCATTGGTTAAACTTGAATTATGATAATAAATTCCATTTTCTCCTTGAGTTCCTGTATATTGAGATTTTATATATTCAGCTAATGTTGGTTGATAAATGTCAAAATAAACATAACACTTATCTGACAAATTACCTGAAACTATCACTGCTTTCTTTGTATCATCCCAACTTAAGGTTGAACCATTTTCACATTTGGATAATTCCGCATTAAACTTATATCCTTCCGTTGGCCAACTACTCTGTGTAACTGTTTTATAATCTCCAGACCCTGCTGTTTGTTCTAAATTCATTGACAACATACTTTTATGTTTTACAACTTTTGGTTTACTTTCTTCCTCATAAACACTATTAGATTTTTTTACAACTAATATAATGCTAGCAACTACACATAATAAAAATATACTTGTATATAATATAATTCTATACTTCTTTTTCATACTTAAACAACTCCTCTATATTTTATACACCTATATTATAAACTATATTTTTATATTATACAAGTATATTAAAGACATAAGTATAGCAATTTTTTATAATTTAAGTTGAAGGATGGTGAAAATACTTGAAAAACCTTACCAGCAGAGAAATACTCGCGATAAACTTAAAGTATTATAGATATCAAAGAAAAATGTCACAAGAAAAGTTTGCAGAGTTACTAGGGAGTACTCTTCCATATATAAACCAATTAGAGAATGGAAGAAGGAAACCAACACTTGAACTTCTTGATAAATATTCTGCAATACTTGGTGTAACAAGTGCAGAATTAATTACCTACAACATAAAGCATAACGTAATTGCTAAACGTATTGACGAAAGAAACTAAATAACAAAGAAAACAAAATTTGTTATTTTTTTATTCGTCACTCACATTATAATACACATTTTTATAAATTGCAACTATGAGTGAAACATTTTTGCTAATTTTTGGTTCATAATATAACAAGGAGTGATAATTATGGCTAAAAATGATATATTTGATTTTGTGTATATGCAACGATTAAGGGAAAAGAAAAAAATAACCCAAGTTAGATTAAGTACAAAGGTTGGTGTATCCCATCAAAGTATAGCTTGTTATGAAACTAATCAAAGAATTCCATCTTTACCAGTTGCATATAAAATAGCTAAAGCTTTAGATACTTCAATAAATGGTTTATTCAGTGATGATATAATTAATAAATATTATGAATTACCAGAAGAAGACAAAGAAACTATTAATAGAATGATAGAAAGTCTTTATGAAAAGAAAAACTGTTAAATATCCGTCATTTTAACGGGTATCATTTTAATTCAGACAAAAATGGCGTTTTTTGACGGAGTGACAAAAATATCCGCCATTTTGACGGATATTATTTTAATTCAGACAAAAATTACGTTTTTTGACGGAATAACAAAAATACATCAAAAAACACTAATAAAAAATTAGTGTCCAAAAAAAGATAAAACATCTCTTCTTCATTTACCATATATATTATAACAGATATTTTAAAAATTTATACCATTATATTTTATATTTTTATTTAAAATTTTATTTACATATAATTCATAAGCTTTTTCCCAAGAAAAATACTTAGCATCACCCTTATGATTTGGTAAAATATTTAAATTATATAAGTAATCACCCATATAATCAGTAACTTTCACAGCTCCATAATAATTTAAATGGTCACCACCATCTCGAGAATCATTTTTCCAATCTATTCCCAATTCTTCAACATACATATTTAAATCTAAATATGAAATATTTTTATTACTTGCATAATTCATTACTTCTTCATGTCTTTTATTATTCCAATTTAATGTACTAGGTACTGTATATAAAATTATTTTTATGTTATTATCTAAGCACTTATCAACAATTTTATCTAAATAATATTTATTAACACTTGATATACCAGTTTTTTTCTTATTATTTTTCATATAATCTCCGACATATTTCGGAGGAATTACTGTATCATTATAATAAAACCCCTTCAACTCATCAGTCCATGTATAATTAACTCTATTTATAAAATCTCTTCCATTCATTTTCTTCCACCTATCATGATATTTTAAAATAGGTAACATATTTTGACTTTTCGTAGTAATAATATTATTAATTTTTATATTTCTATAAATAGCATTAGCTTCCAACAACACTACCTTTGGGCTCTGATATTCTAAAACTTTATTTAAATAATCATAAGTATCAACTAAATATTGTCTAGAAACACCCCCGTTATACATAGTAAAACCATATTTTTTCCATATAGGTAAAGGTGAAATACTTGTAAATGACTCACTATCCCCAATCACTAAAACATCAATAGTATTTTTTTCTTCTCCAAAAACCCCATTTGCTCGAGCTTCAATAATTCCATTACCTTTAACATTACTTTTAGGTACAAACCATTTTGACATTCCCAGTAAAATTAAAAACAATATCAAAACAAAAATAATTGGTTTAAATACATTCTTTAAATTTTCCATTATTCCTCCCTAAAAATTTGCATATATTGGGTCCACCGGTGCATACCCAAACCCATAAGCTCCAAAAACAATTATGATAAGAATTAAAATATAATACAAAGTCCATCTAACAACTATATTTTCTTTTGAAACTTTTTCTCTAATATTTATTCCTTTTTCTTTTAAAACGCTACTAACAAATATTATTAACAACACAATTCCTATAATTAAAAAATCTGCTCTATCACAACCCAATTTAAACAATGAACCATTATGTATTGAATTCAAACTAAAATCTGTAAATATTTTTTTAAACATTGTAAATCCACCAGCTAGTGTATTAGCTCTAAAGAATAATTCTCCAAAAATAACTAGTACTGTAGTTTTAACAATTTGTATCATTACATATGGTTTACTCATTCTATTTACATGAATTTTATTACATATTTTTTGTATTAAAGGTGTAAATACATTACCTAATAATATTAAAACAAAATGATACATTCCAAAAAATACATAAGTCCAAGCAGCTCCATGCCACAAACCATTACTTATCCACACTAGAAACAAAGCAATACTGCCAGCTAAAAGAGGACCATAATGATTACCTAAAACTTTTCTAGAAACAAGTGTTACCTTTTTCATTGGTTTACTTAAAGACACTGGATAAAATATATAATCTCTAAACCATGTTCCTAAGGTTATATGCCACCTAGTCCAAAAATCCGATATATTCTTGCTAAAAAATGGTTGCCTAAAGTTTTCAGGTAAAGTTATTCCAAACATCTCTGCACTACCAATAACAACATCTATTGTTCCAGAAAAATCCATATAAAGTTGTATAGTATAAAATATTGCTCCGATTAAAATTACTCCACCATCTAAATTACTGTATTCACAAAATATTTTTTCAATAAAAGGATTTAATCTATCGGCAATAACCATTTTTTTCATCAATCCCCAAAGTATTCTTTGAGCACCAAAACTTAAATTCTTGTATGTTAAACTATTACCATCATATAATGCCTCTGATGTATCACTATATCTACATATTGGTCCTTCCATAATACTTGGAAAAAAAGCCATAAATAATGCTAACCTTCCAAGGTTATCATCAGCATTAATTTTTCCTTTATAAACATCAATAATATATGATAATCCTTGTAAAGTATAAAAACTTATTCCTATTGGAACAATTATCTTTGGTATTTTAAACCTAAATGAAACACCTAAAACACCCAATAAGCTATTAATATTTTCTCCAAAAAATCCCGTATATTTTAATGCCACTAGTAGTCCAATATGAATTAACACCACAAACAATACTATCTTATATGACTTTTTCTTATATTCTTCTTTTATCTCTTTTTTTTCATCCTTAGAACAAAGTTCTAACTTTTCATCCCTAGTTTTATTTATTTTATCAAGCCATAACCCAAAATAATGAATTGACAAAGTTGAAAATAATAAATAAACAATTAATTTACCACTTAAAGATAAGAAGAAAATATAGCTTGCTATTAATAAAACAAGCCATCTTTTCTTCTTAGAAGTAAATGCATAAATAAGTAATGTTATTGGCAAAAAAACTGCCAAATACAATGCACTACAATATTGCATTTTAATCTTCTTCCTTTATTTTTTCTATTAAAGCCCATAAACTTTGAGCAGAATTAAAATTACTAGGAATTATTTCAACTGTAGGTATAACAACATCAAATTCTTCTTCAATTTCAGCGACTAGTGATAAAATTGCAAGTGAATCCAAGTAATGTCCATCTATTATATTAGTACACGTATAATAATCAACTTCTGGATTTAAATCTTCTAATATTTCAATTAATTTTTCCATTATATTTCACCTCCTTCATTTGGCATATTAAATTTATACGTATTTATATTTTCTCTAACTATTTTCATTTCTCCCCCTTGAACAAACACAACTTTAGGTAAATCACGACTTAAGAATAAACTAATACCTTCAGTCATTGAATAAGCTCCTGTATTTTTAAAAACAAATATATCACCAATTTCTAAATTAGAAACAGGTAATTGTTTTACTATCAAATCATTAATTGTACATAATGACCCAACTAAATTCCAATTTTCTAAAATTTTATCTTCTCTTTTTGGTAATATATCTAGCATTGGCTTTTTCATTGCCATCATTTGACCATAATAAACTAAATGATTCATACCCCCATCTAAAACAGCAAAATTCCCTTCTTTATTAGTTTTTTTGTCTACAACTTTTGTATAATAACTTCCACAAGATGCCACAATACTTCTACCAAGCTCCATTGTAATGTGTCCTTGATATTTCATATTCTTAATCTTATCTGCAATTTCCATTAAATAAGTCTGCTCATCAAAATCTTGTTCTGTCTCAAAATAAACAACTGGAAAACCAGGACCAAATTCTAATTCTTCAACCACAAATCCTAGATTATTTTTTAAATTAAGTACAAATTCATCAACATACTCTAATTCTTTTATAATTCTTTTAGATAATTTCTTTTGAGTACCAGAAAAATATTGAATTCCCATTATATTTAAATATTCATATTTAGCTCTATTTTCTAAAATTTCAATTATTTCTTCCTCACACATTCCAAATTGATTACCACTTGTAAGTCTTAAAATAATATTAATCACTTTTTTCTTTTCTTTAGTTAATTTATTTAAAAGTTCAATTTGATTTAATGATTCAATTGTAAATACTTCTCCATTCTTATAATTATTAAGAATATCCTCCATACTTATTTCATCTTTATAAACCCCAGAAATAACCATCTTACTATCACTTACACCCATTTTTTTTGCAATATTCCATTCCCCATAAGAACAAATTTCATATTTTTCTATTATTTCATCTATTTCTTTTACTACAAATGGATTAGCTTTCATTGCGTAACATAAATGAACATTCTCAGGCATCATACTATTTAAATAATCAATTCTATCTCTTAATACATTAATATCAAATACATAAAATGGTGTACTTACTTCACTTATTAATTTCTTTTCTAATGACTTTTCCATTATATCAATTCCTCTAACTTTTTACGATCAATTTTTCCATTCTTAGATAAAGGCATTTCTTCTACTTTTATAAACTTACTAGGTATCATAAATACTGGTAACTCTTTTGACAATTTTTCATGTAATTCTTTTGGTTCCATGTCTCCGATATAAAAAGCATACAATTTACTTTTTTCTTCTCTAAATATAGAACATACTCGTAGAACACCATCAAAAGAACCAATAGCTTTATCTATTTCTTCAAGTTCTATTCTATGTCCCATATATTTAATTTGAAAATCTTTTCTACCACCAAAATATAATTCATTATTTTGATAATATCCTAAATCTCCAGTTCTATAAATATATTCAATATATTTATCATTTAATGGATTTCTAACAAAAGCTTTATCAGTTTGTTCATTATTTTTATAATATCCCAAAGCTAAAGCTGTTCCTCTAACACAAATTTCACCTTTTTCAGATTCTTTAGTTACTAACTCATTCTTATCATTTAATAAAAACACTGCTTCATTATTAAATGGAATTCCTACTGGTATTTTTTCATATTCTCTATTTCTATCAATTATGTGATATGTACAATTACAAGTAATTTCTGTTGGTCCATATAAATTTACAAACATGGCATTAGGTAAATGTTCCATCCATGATTTTAAATGTTTCATTGGCATAACCTCACCACTAAACATTACTCTTTTAACACTTGTTGGAACTTTATAATCAAGCCCATGGAATGTAGAAATTAAACATAAAGCTGATACTGCCCATGTCATTGTTGTAACCTTATGATCCACTAAAAAATCAATTAATAGAGCTGGCTTAGAAAACAATTCTTTAGGAACAATAACAAGTGTTGCCCCAGTTTTTAAAGCTGGATAAATATCTTTTACAGAAACATCAAAATCAAATGGGGCTTGATTAGCAATTACATCATCATCTTTTATTCCAAAAGTATCAACAAAATTATCAACAAAATCAATTATTGAACGATTTCCAACAATAACCCCTTTAGGTACACCAGTTGAACCACTTGTAAAATTAGCATAAACTGGGTCTAAATCTATCTTTTTCTTTCTTATTTCATTAAGTAAATCATCATTAATTTCTTCTTTAATTAAATCTTCATATAATATAAGTTCTTTATCTGGAAAAAACACTTTAGCATCTTCTAAATGTTCATTATCAGTTACAATATAATCTACATCTAAAACATTAATAATTTGTTCAAGTCTCATTTTAGGTAACCCAACATTAAGTAAACTATAAAATCCCCCAGAATACAAAGCTCCCATAAAGACTTCTAATGCACTAATACCTTTTTCCATATAAACAGGAACTGGGTCATTATTCTTAACAAATTTTCCAAGTCCACTACCAATTTTCTTGCTATTTTCTAAAAGCTTTTGATAACTAATACTACCATTTTTATCAATAACTAAATTATTTGTTTTAACATTTTCTAAATATTCTAATACATTTTTCATAATCAACCTCATCCTAATTATATAATACTAAAATAAATTAAATCTTAATCAAATCTTAATTTTTATTAAGAATTCAGTTTTCATTCCATTTTTAGGTTTATCAACTAATATAATTTCACCACCATGCATTTCCACTAAACTTTTAACAATAGAAAGTCCTAAACCAGTTCCATTACCACTAGTTCTTGCACTGTTACTTGTAACAAAAGCTTCAAAAATATTATCTTTAATATTCTTATCTATTCCAATTCCATTATCTCCTACAGAAATAAATAAATCCTTACTTTTCCACATTTTAAAATATATTGTAGTACCATTTTTATTATATTTAATAGAATTATTTATTAAATTTTCATATATTCTTCTAAAAGCTTTCGTATCTATATTAACATTTAATTTATCAATTTTTATATCAATATCTAATTGCATTTTATTATTTTCTATTTCACTATATTTCTCTGCTAAATAATTTTTAGTAAATTCAACAATATCTACATTTTCCATATTAAGACTATATTCAGGATGATTAAATTTTGCATACATAAATAATGAATCAATAGCATCAGTTGCTACAATAGATTTCTTATAAATAGTTTCTAAATATTGTTTTTCCTTAAGTTTAGGAACCACGCCATCCAAAAATGCTTTCGAATACCCCCGCACAACAGTTAAAGGGGTCTTTAAATCATGGGACAAATTAGCAACAACCTTTTGCTTATCCTCATATATCTTTAATTTTTCTTTTTCTACATTTTTAAGTTTTTTCATTAAACTCTCAAAACTATCCACAACACTTTCAAATTCTTTTGGTAAATGATAATCATTTTTTAGACCATTTTCTCCATATGAATTAATAACTCTATTTAACTCATTTAAACTACTTTTAATTTTCTTATTAAAAAAATATGTTTCTATTAAAATTAAAATAAGTAAAAACGGTATTGCAATAAACCAAATTCTTTGAGCATCCACAACAGCTTTATCATAAGCTTCAGAATTAAACATTGGTGACATAAATAACAATGTTCTATTACTACCATCAGGAACATCATAATCATAAACTGTATTAAATGAATACTTTTCTATCATCTGTTCATCATTATAATAACCATTTAATAAATCAATTTCTTTTTCAGTCAAATTTTTAGCACCAGAAAATAAATCTCCTTCTAAGACATTTAAATCTTCATCAAGTTTTGCACTCCCTACAACTATTTCATCATATTCATCATCATAAGTAGTTTTATATATTTTAATAATTTTATTTTTATTTTTTTCTTTATAATTAAATATATTATAATAATAGGTATTACTATAATCATTAATAAATATTAAATCATCACCACTTATATCTATATTTATATCAGTTGAATATATTAGTTCATTATTATTATCATAAACCGCAAAATCACAACCTGGAAACTTAGCCATAGGTATGCCACCATAATCTTCATACTTTAATTTATCCTCGTATTTTAAGAAATCTTCAAGCACTAAAAAACTATTGTTAAGTCGCCAATTAACAAATATATTTATAAGGATATAACCTCCAAGAACAATAAAAGTATAAATTGCAAATTGTACAATTATTACTTTACTAAAACTATATTTCTTCTTTGTTTTCAAATTTATAACCTAACCCCCTAACTGTTTTAATATATTTAGGTTTAGATGGATTATCTTCAATCTTCCCCCTTATGTTTGATATATGAACCATCATTGTATTATCATCACATTCATAAAACTCTCCACTAATACACTCATAAATTTGTTGCCTAGTAAAAACTTTCCCCGGGGATTTTAACATCATTGCTATAATTTTAATTTCAGTTGATGTCAAAGGCACAACTTTTTTATTTTTCTTTAAAATACACTTACTTAAATCTAAAGATAAATCTCCAATATTTATTACATCATTAATTTTACTATTACCACTAAGTTCATTATATCTTCTAAGAAGAGCCTTAACATAAGCAACAACCTCTAAAGGATTAAATGGCTTAGTAACATACGCATCAGCTCCAATATCTAAGCCTAATATTTTATCACTATCCATATTTTTAGCAGATATTATTATAATAGGAATATTACTGTTTACTCGAACACTTTTAATTAATTCATAACCATTCATCCTTGGCATCATTATATCTGCAATTAACAAATCAATTTTTTCATTTTTTAATATATCTAATGCCTCAACACCATCATAAGCAACAGACACTAAAAACTCACTAGCTTCAAGATATAACTTTAAAAGTTCCAATATATCATTGTCATCTTCTACAACAAGTACATGTTTTTGCATAATATCACCTCAAACTTAAATCATATTATATCACAAAAACATGCAATAAAAAAAGTTTTTACAACACATCATAAAAACTTTTATCAATTATAACCTAAATTGTGAATTATATAGTTCTGCATAGAACCCATTTTGCTTCATTAATTCATCATGAGTTCCTTGTTCGATAATATTACCTTCATTCATAACAAGTATTAAATCAGCATTTTTTATTGTGGATAATCTGTGAGCAATTATAAATGATGTTTTACCTTCAGTTAATTTATCCATTGCTTTTTGCACTAATTCTTCAGTTCTTGTATCAACATTACTAGTAGCTTCATCTAAAATCAAGAATGGAGCATTTTGTATCATGCCACGAGCTATTGTAAGAAGTTGTCTTTGCCCAGCAGAAACAGAGTCATTATCACTAAGAATAGTATCATAACCGTTTGGTAATGTCTTAATAAAATGATCAAGACCAACAGTTTTACAAACACTTTCTACCATTTCCATTGAAACATCTGAAGTATTATAAATAATATTATCTTTAATTGAACCATTAAATACCCAAGTATCTTGAAGAACCATTGTAAATAAATCATGAATATTACTACGTGTTAAATCCTTCGTACAAACACCATCTATCAATATTTCTCCATTATTAATATCATAGAACTTCATAAGTAAATTAACCATCGTAGTTTTACCAGCACCAGTTGGTCCAACAATTGCTACTTTTTCTCCAGCTTTAGCTTTAGCACTAAAGTTCTTAATTGTTGGTTTATCATTACCATCATATTTAAACTCAACATTTTTAAATTCAATATTACCTTTTACTTTCTCTTTATCTAAAGTAGTTTTAATATTACTTTCATCAGCCATTTCTTTTTCATCTAAGAATTCAAATACTCTTTCACTAGCTGCAGCAGTTGATTGAAGACTAGTCATCGCCTGCGCAATTTGAGAAAGCGGTGAAACAAATAATCTAACATAAACAATAAATGCAACAATTACACCAAAACTAATATGTCCATTTAAAGCAAGTAAAGCTCCAACAACACAAACAGCAACATAACCAAAGTTACCAATAAAACTCATCATTGGCATCATTAAACCTGATAAAAATCCACTCTTCCAATTTGCTTTATATAATTTATCATTTAATTCATCAAATTTTTCATTTGATATTTTTTCACCATTATAAGTTTTAACTACATTTAATCCTGAATAAACTTCTTCAATATGTCCATTCAAAGCCCCAAGTTCATTTTGTTTAGCAACGAAATACTTTTGCGATTTAGCAAGTACTAATGCCATAAACACAAATCCAAATAAACTTGCAAGTATAGCCGTAATAGCCATAACACTATTTGTTACAAACATCATAATAGTAGTTCCCATAAATAATGTAATAGCACTTACTAAAGTTGATAATGATTGGTTCATTGATTGAGCAATTGTATCAACATCATTTGTAACTCTAGATAATATATCCCCAATAGCATGCTTATCAAAATATTTCAAAGGTAATTTATTAATCTTACTTGATATATTACCCCTTAGTTTTCTAGCAAAATTATTTGACACATCAGTCATTAATATTGCTTCAAAGTATTCAAATATAGCGCTTATTAAATAAATACATATTAATAAAATGGCAATATTTTTAATTTTATCTATATTCATATATGGTTCTACAACCACCTTCACAGAACTAGGCATGTTATCTACAAGACTATATATTTCTGTGGCACTTACATCTTCACTTATATTGCTAACAATCTCTAAAAACTTTCCTTGACTAGCAGCATCTATTACATGACCATCAATTTCAATATCGCTAAATATTTTACTTGCAACACCCTCAGGTATTACTAAATTACTATTTAAACTTTTTATAAATATTTTAGCATCTTCATCATTATTAACTAAAATATCTAAAATACTATCTGGCATTTCACTTATTGCTTTAAATGATTTATTGTTAGTTTCATCATTTAACTTCGCCATTATTTCTTGGAATTTCATTAAATCATCTTTAGGAATATTTGAACTCATCATTACTTTTCCAATATTTTTTTCACTAAAATCAATTACCTTACTTATACTCTCTTCATTTAAACTACTAGTTACTTCTTTAGTTAACTTTAAAAAATTATCTTTATTTAACACTAATCCCTTAGATATTTCATCAGTTAAATCAGATAATATATTCGGAGTAACGATAGTAAGTATAGCCCCTAAAGCAGCTAAAACTAAAGATATAATAACTAATTTTTTAAAGCCTGATAACTCTTTTAATAATCTTTTAATTGCCCCTTTAAAATCTTTTGCTTTTGTTATATCTTTATTTGGTCTTGGCATTATCTAATTCCTCCTTTGAAAGTTGTGATAAAGCAATTT
>ERZ824600.4612-NODE-4612-length-11934-cov-3.679603_pt1 | contig 11934 bp, 9 predicted proteins | sample MGYA00519933_ERZ824600 | MGnify/ENA primary metagenome ERZ824600 (study PRJEB31778, sample SAMEA3449178) | human gut metagenome | biome: human gut; feature: human-associated habitat; material: faeces | place: United Kingdom | collected 2010/2012 ... | reverse complement strand
TTAAAATGCGAATGAAAATTAGGATTGGCATCATATCTGATTTTTTCACTCTCAATAACAACCGGAATAATCAGCCCGCTGTCGGTAAGCGCCTGCAAGCAGTTATAAACAGTAGTTTTTGAAAAAGAAGGATTATCCTTAACCATATTTTTATAAACGGTATCAACATCGGGGTGAATTCTATTTTCATAAAGATATTTATAAACAGCAATTCTTTGCGCCGTTGCCTTGATACCCTTTTGCTTGAAAAGCTCTGTTATTTCCTTAGTCTGCATTTGCTCACTTCCTTTCGTGCTAATTTGTAACGAATGTTATTTTGTATCGATTACAATTTACATTATACACATATTTTTCAAAAAGTCAATACTTTTTTGCAAAAAAATTCAGCCGCAGTAAAAAACTGTGGCTGAAATAATAAATTATACATAGATATTATATAAATTGATTATGCTCTTCGTCATATTCAAAGCCTGCCGAGGAAAGCTTTTCTGAAAGTTCACCTTTATCAACATTCATATCTTCACACAAAGCATCAAGGTTTGAGTAAAAATCACGAAGCTTAAGATTAATAACACTCATAAGCATAACAGGGTCATTTGGTAATTGCATTTTCTTTCTCCTTTAATTTTGGATTCATAATAAAATCAATCGGCTTTTGCCAAAAATCAAAACACAAAAGTGCCGTAAGCGCAAAGATAAGGATAATCGCTGCCCATTCCCAGCCTTCACCAATTTGATGAATAAGATAAAAAAGACCTGCATTTTCCATTATATATAAAATCGGACGGTGATAAATATAAATCTGAAGCGTTTTCCTACCGCCGGAAGTAATTCTGAGTTTTTTGCGTGGACAAAGGGACACAATAGAGAATATTAACAGCCCGACCACAACATAATATGCAAGACGCAAAAGACAACCGAAATCGGCAAGACTGTCATCAAGCGCAAAATATCTTCTTCGTCCGCTTAAAAGCGGGAAAAGCTCCTGCGAGTAGTCAACAGTAAGCGTAATTATGAGTACAAAAGCGAAAAAATATATTACCGAAAATATCCTTGCTGACTTAGTTGACGTAACCTTATTGACCTTATCCAAATCAAGCACACAACCCGCATAGAAGAACGGGAAGAACGTTATCACTCGCATAATGCAAAGAAAATCGGTATTGCCTTTCATATATCCGATAAAACATCCGAATACTATACTTGTAATAAGTATATATTTTGAATCAATCTTCCTTACTGCCCATGCAACCATATACCAAAGCGCCATTGCCATCATATACCACGGCTCGTCCTTGGCAGAAAGCACGTCAAAAAACGAGTGCACGCCGAAGATGATATTAGGTATGTAGTTAAGTATTCTTGAAAATAAATAGAGCATCATAAAAGAGAAAAAACGCTTAATCGGCGGAGAATCGCTGTTAACACTCCTTTTACAAAAAAGCCCGCTTACAAATACAAATGCCGGCATGTGGAAGGTATAAATAACCATTGAAATTGTGCGAAACATTTGGCTTGAATCAAAATAATCAAACGAAAGATGTCCAAGCACAACCAAAAAAATCAAAAATAACTTAAGATTATCCCAAAGCGCTATTCTTTTACCCATTTAAAAACCCCAAAATCTAAAATAATATATAGATTATAGTTTAATTTATCACATAATCTGTTTATTTTCAATAATAATATTCTAAATAATAAAAAATATATAATTTAATATTGAATATTTATAGATTTTATGTAATAATATTATGTAATTTTAAATTGGAATTTTATACATAAGGGTGAGAAAATGATGAATTTTGACGAACTTGCTGATTTGCTTTTTCCAAGCATAGACAAAACACCTGAATACTATGAGGAAAAATATCCGCCAAGGCAGCTTAAAGAGGGCGCAAGAGTAACACGATTTGCACCAAGTCCTACCGGATATCTCCATTTCGGAAATCTTTACACCTGCTTCGCTTCTTATCTTACGGCTAAGAACACAGGCGGAGTATTTTTTGTAAGAGTTGAGGATACAGACCAAAAAAGAAAAGTTGACGGTGCTGTTGACGCTATGCTCAAAGGTCTTGAGGTTTATGGAGTTAAGGCTGACGAAGGCGTTATCGGCGAAGGAAATGAAATCGGCGATTACGGACCTTATTACCAAAGCGCAAGAAAAGAAATTTACCAAACGTATGCAAAAAGTCTTGTTAAACAAGGGCTTGCGTATCCGTGCTTTTGCACTGCCGAGGAGATTGACGAAATCAGGCAACAGCAAGAGAATGATGACATAAAGGGTTATTGGGGCAAATATGCAAAGTGCCGTGACCTTTCATTTGAGCAAATAAAGCAAAACATTGAAAACGGTATGCCGTGGACATTAAGATTAAAATCGCCCGGCGATATCGAAAAAAAATGTTATTTTGACGATATGATTAAGGGCAAAATTGAAATGCCTGAAAATGTTATTGACGTTGTTCTTCTTAAAACAGACGGAATTCCGACATATCACTTTGCTCATGCGATTGACGACCATTTGATGAGGACAACACACGTAACAAGAGGCGACGAATGGATTGCCTCCGTTCCTCTTCACCTTCAGCTTTTTAAGGTACTTGGCTTCAAGCCTGTTAAATATGCCCACGTTGCTCCGATTATGAAGGAGGAAAACGGCGGTAAGCGCAAGCTTTCGAAAAGGAAAGACCCTGAGGCTGCTGTTTCGTATTATTCTGAGGTTGGCTACCCTGCCGCTTCGGTAAACGAATATATGATGACAATTTTGAACTCTAACTTTGAGGATTGGAGAAGGGCAAATCAAAACGCAAGCATTTATGATTTTCCGTTCAATCTTAAAAAGATGAGTGCGTCGGGCGCATTGTTTGACTTTGTTAAGCTTACCGATATTTCCAAAAATGTTATAAGCAAAATGAGCGCCGAAGAAGTATTTGAATTATCAAATGCTTGGGCAAAGGAATATGACGAAAAGCTTGCAGCTCTTTATGCTAAGGACGAGCAATATGCAAAGGATATTCTTAATATCGACCGAGAAAACAAGAAGCCGAGAAAAGACCTCGCAAAATGGTCCGATATTCCGGATTATATCAGTTATATGTATGATGAAACGTTTACCCCTTGCTATGAGCTTTGCGGCAATGCAACAAATGAACTTGCAGAGAACGTTCTTGAAAAATATATTGATGAAGTTAATTTAAACGATGACAAGGACGCTTGGTTTTCAAGAATTAAATCAATTTGCGAGCCGTGCGGCTGCACTCCCAACGTTAAGGAATACAAGCAAAATCCTGACAATTTCAAAGGTCACGTTGGTGACGTATCAACAATTATACGTGTTGCTTTAACAGGCAGAACTAACACTCCCGACCTTTTCTCTATCACCGCTCTTTTAGGCGAAAAGAGAGTTAAAGAAAGACTTACAAAAGCACTTGAATATTACAAGGAGAATAAATAATGGCAGAAGCAGAAAAGAACGAAGAAGTAAAAGCACCGTCAAATTTCATTCATGATTTTATTGACGAGGATTTAGCCGAAGGCAAATATTCAAAAATTCAAACACGTTTTCCTCCTGAGCCAAACGGATATCTTCATATCGGTCATGCTAAGGCAATTTGCATCAATTTCGGCGTAAAAGAAAAATACAAAGGCAAATGCAATCTCCGACTTGATGATACAAATCCGATTAAAGAGGACACTGAATATGTTGACGCCATAAAAGAGGATATCAAATGGCTCGGCTTTGATTGGGACAATCTCTACTATGCGTCGGATTATTTTGATTTCTTATATGAATGTGCAATCAAGCTTATCAAAAAGGGCAAGGCTTACGTTTGTGAGCTTTCACCTGAGCAGATGAGAGAATACAGAGGCACGCTTACCGAACCGGGTAAAAATTCACCTTACCGTGACAGAAGCATTGATGAAAACCTTGACCTGTTTGACAGAATGACAAAGGGTGAATTTGAAGAGGGCAAAATGGTGCTTAGGGCAAAAATCGATATGGCATCTCCTAACCTCAATATGCGTGACCCTATTATTTACAGAATTATGTATGCTCACCACCACAGAACAGGCGACAAATGGTGCGTATATCCTATGTATGACTTTGCGCACCCGCTTTCAGACGCTTATGAGGGTGTAACCCATTCGCTTTGTTCACTTGAATTTGAAAATCACAGACCGCTTTACAATTGGTTTGTAGACGAACTTATTGAGGGTGAAAAGCCAAGGCAAATTGAATTTGCAAGAATGAATCTTAACTACACACTCACCTCAAAGAGAAAGTGCTTAAAGCTTGTTCAGGACAATATTGTTTCCGGCTGGGACGACCCAAGAATGGCAACAATCAGCGGTATGAGAAGAAGAGGATATCCTGCTGCCGCTATTCGTGATTTTTGCGAAAGAATAGGTGTGTCAAAGGCATACAGCGTTATTGATTTTGCGCTTCTTGAGGCTTGCGTAAGAGATAATCTCGGCACTAACTCACCGAGAGCTATGGCTGTTATTGACCCTGTTAAGCTTGTTATTGATAATTTCCCTGAGGACAAGGTTGAGGAAATTGAGTGTGAATATCATCCTGACCACCCTGAATACGGCACAAGAAAGATTCCGTTTACCAAAGAGCTTTGGATTGAGAAAAACGACTTTATGGTTGAGCCTATTAAGAAATACAGACGTCTTTTTGTAGGCAACGAAGTCAGACTTTACAAGGCTTATTACGTAACTTGCACAGGATATGACCTTGACGAAAACGGCGAGGTTTGCTGTGTTCACGCAACCTACGACCCTGAAACCTTTGGCGGTGACTCCCCTGACGGCAGAAAAGTTAAAGGCACAATACATTGGGTATCGGCTAAGGAAAATGTGCCTTGCGAGGTAAGACTTTATGAAAGACTTTTCAACGTTGCAAACCCAAGCGACGAGGAGGGCGTAAGCTCATTTGAAGATAACCTTAACCCCGACTCATTAAAGGTTGTAAGCGGCTATGTTGAAAAAGCGCTTCGCAACTGCGAAGTCGGCGCTAAGTATCAGTTTATGAGAAACGGATATTTCTGCAAGGATAAGGATTCAACAGACGAAAAGCCTGTATTTAACAGAACGGTTGCACTGCGTGACAGCTTTAAAATTACAAAATAACGCAGAATTTGAAATAAGGTGATTTAATTGAGTACAAGAAAAGACATAAAAAACATTGCTATCATTGCCCACGTTGACCACGGCAAGACTACCCTTGTTGATGAAATGCTCCATCAAAGCGGTATTTTCCGTGATAACGAGGCGGTGCAGGAAAGAGTCATGGACTCCAACGACCTTGAAAAAGAGCGTGGAATTACAATTCTTTCAAAAAACACTTCTATCCACTACAAAGATACAAAAATCAACATTGTTGATACTCCGGGTCACGCTGATTTCGGCGGCGAGGTTGAGCGTATACTTACAATGGTTGACGGCGTAATTCTTGTTGTTGACGCATTTGAGGGTTGTATGCCGCAAACACGTTTCGTTCTTAAAAAGGCTTTAGGCCTTAAGAAAACCCCGCTTGTAGTTGTAAACAAAATTGACCGTGACGGTGCAAGACCGCAGGAAGTTATTGACGAGGTACTTGACCTCTTTATAGAGCTTGGTGCAGATGATGACCAAATCGATTTCCCTGTTGTTTTCGCTTCTGCAAGAGACGGTTATTCAAGCCTTGACCCTAACGTAAGAGAGGGCGATATGAGACCGCTTCTTGACGCTATTCTTAAATACATACCATCCCCGACAGGTGACCCAAACGGCCCTGCTCAAATCCTTTTCTCATCTCTTGAATATGACGATTATGTTGGCAGAATCGGCGTCGGCAGAGTTGAGAGAGGTACAATTAAGGTAAACACTCCTTATGTTCTTTGCAGGCAGGACGGCACTCAGGAAAACGTTAAATTCTCTAAGATTTATCAATTTGAAGGTCTTAAAAGAGTTGACTGCGACGATGCCGAATTTGGCGATATAGTTTGCGTGGCAGGTATTGCCGACCTCAATATCGGCGAAACAGCATGCGACCCTAACTGCATTGAGCCGCTTCCTTTCGTTAAAATTGACGAGCCTACAATTTCTATGAACTTTATGGTAAACGATTCTCCTTTCGCAGGCAAGGAGGGCAAATATGTAACTTCCCGTAACCTTCGTGACAGACTTTTCAAAGAAGTTGAAACGAACGTATCAATGAGAGTTGAGGAAACAGACTCTATGGATACTTTCAAGGTATCGGGCAGAGGTGAGCTTCATCTTTCAATCCTTATTGAAACTATGAGAAGAGAAAATTACGAATTTCAGGTTTCACGTCCGCAGGTTATCCTTAAAAAGGACGAAAACGGCAGAACGCTTGAGCCTATGGAGCTTGCTATTATCGAAGTGCCTGAGGAATACGTTGGCAACGTTATGCAAAAGCTTTGCTCACGCAAGGGCGAAATTGAGAATATGGATACCCGTTCAACAGGTATGACCCACCTTGAAATTAAAATTCCGTCAAGAGGGCTTATCGGCTACCGTTCGGAATTTTTGACTGATACAAACGGCAACGGCATTATGAACCAGCTTTTCGCCGGATATGAGGAATTCAAGGGCGATATCGAAACAAGAGATCGAGGCTCAATCGTTGTTCACGAAACAGGAACTACGACAGGCTACGGTCTTTGGAACACTCAGGATCGAGGACGTCTTTTTGTAGGTCCGGGTGTTGAAGTATACGAGGGTATGATTGTCGGTGAGTGCGCTAAGGACGAGGACATCGTTTGCAACGTATGCAAGAAAAAGCATGTTACAAATACACGTGCAAGCGGCTCTGACGAGGCATTAAAGCTTGTTCCGCCTACTACCCTTTCACTTGAGCAGAGTATGGAATTTTTGGCTGATGATGAGCTTTTGGAGGTAACTCCTAAGTCAATCCGTTTGAGAAAGACTATTCTTGACAAGTCACTTAGACTTAAAGCAGAAAGCAGAAAAAAATAATATTTCAAATAAAAAAGTGACCATAAAAGCTGTTAATTCAGCCTTATGGTCACTTTTTTATTTTTATTCAAGAACAAATTTTATGCCTAATCTTGTGGCAGAAGTTGCGGCTTTTGAACCTGATTTGCCGTATATAGTTAAATTATCTATATTTACCCCAATAAGGTCATATTCATTCAATCCTGCTTCAAGTCCTGAAAAATGAATTTCCGTAAGACTTGAACATTTTTCAAACATTTCACTTCCGTTAGTGTCTGTTATTAACGATTCAGACAATGTTACACTTTTCAGCTTTGAACAATAAGCAAATACTTGGTCGCCACATTTTGAAACCGAATCAGGCATAACTAAAATTTCTAATCCCGTTGCTTCAAATGCCCCACCCTGAATTTCTTCGAGATTATCAGGTAATTGAATTGAACTTAAATTTGTGCAATTCATAAATGTTCCTTGTTTAATTACGGTAATGCTGTTGGGCAAGATTATGTTTTCTAATTTATCATTATATGCAAATGCATACTCGTCAATAAAATATACGCTTTTGGGAATTATCAGTTTTGATATTTGAACACCTTTAAACGCCGCTGATTCAATAACTTCAATCGAATCAGGAATGTTAATTGAAGTAAATTCGGGTTCCTTGAGAGGCGGTGTATCATTATAAACGCCTTGGTCATCTTTATTAAAACATTTAGAGCCTATTGATTTTACAGGCTTATTTTCTATTTCGGACGGGATATTCACCGTTTTACTGTTTCCCTTATATTTTTTAAGCGTTATATATGTTTCATACACGTCATATTCCCATTCGTCATTTTCAGACGGGTATTGAAGTGTTTCATTTCCTACAGAACTGATATTGTCTTCAATTTCATTATCCTCTGTAAATCCATCTGTCTCGCTAAAATCATCATTCTCATAATAATCTTGCGAATTGCTTGAAGAACACATAGAAAAACTCACAATAAAAATTATGATTAAAACAACAATGGAAATCGGTATAATTATTTTCTTTTTCATTTTTATCTTTTACTCCTTGATTTTAATTAACGATTACGTTATTGTGACGTAATTATACAATAAATATATGATATTGTCAATACGTTAATATAACGTAAGGACTGATTATGTGAAACAAATAACTTTTAACGGTAATAAAAACATTATAGGCAAACGACTTGCAGAATTGAGAAAAGAATGCGGCTTATCCCAAAATGAATTAGCGGCAAAAATGCAGTTAATGAATGTTAATATCGACCAACAAATGGTTAGTAAGATAGAAAAAAATCAACGTCAGGTAACCGACTATGAATTTGCACTTTTTTGTAAATGTTTAAATGTTACACCTAATGAATTGTTAAAATATTTCAATGAATATCTATATTGATATTTAATCAATAATGTATATTGATTAATACTATTTTATTTGTTATAATTAATATATACTTATTATAAAGGGTGGTTTATGTGAAAAAGGCATTATCAATCTTTTTATCCCTTGTTATGCTTCTTACTATGAGTGCCGGGCTTAACATTACGGCAAGGGCGGAGCAAAGCGTTAAATCAAGTTTTGACGAGGCAACCGGAACGCTCACCTTTTCCGGAAAAGGCACTGTCAGCGCTTCATCTTACGATTACGGAAACATTGGCGACAAAATCAGAAAAGTTATTGTAAATGTCGGAATTGATGAGATTCAAGACTATGCTTTCAGCAAGGCTGATAAATTGCAAAGTGTAATTATTTATGACCAAACGTGTCAAATCAGTGCGCAGGGAATTTTACCTATCGGAAAAAATGATGTTACTTTTTACGGTTTTGACAAATCGAAAACTCAGGAATGGGCTTTAAATCATAAATACCCGTTTAAATATATTTACACTATTACATTTTTAAAAAGAGATAACAGCGTTTCAAAAATAATTTATGCATTGGACGGAGAAACCGCTCAAGAAATCAGCGCAAAAGCACCGAATTTTTCGTTTAATGCTTATCCTGACAGTAATACTGAAAATGGGCACTTTGAGCCAACTTGGAAACCGAGCATATCTGCGGCAACAAGCGATAAACAGTATAAGGAACACCCAAAACTTCGTATGTGTACTGAAATTCAAATAATAACAAAGGAGCCAACTTGCGCCGAAACAGGTGTTTTATCTACTGTTTGCGATATCTGCAAAAGAACTTTGGAAACAAAAGAACTTGCGAAAACCAATAATCACGTGTTTGACAATAATGAGGAATTTTGTTTAGTTTGCCATAAGGTGAAAAATCCTAATTATACAACTACTACCACAACAACTACTGCTCCTACCACAACAACTTCTGCTCCTACAACACAGGCTGCGCAGCCGCCGGCAACTTCATCAACGCAGCCAACCACAAAACCGACTACAACAAAGGCAAAAAAGGCTTCAAAGCCAACAAAAAATGCAAAAAAGGTATCCGGAAATTGGGTTGACAAAAAGTACAAAAAGGCTTCAATTTCAAAGCTTTCAAAGGGCAAAAAAGCAATAACGGTAAGGTGGAAAAAAGTAAAAACAATCAAGGGATACCAAATTCAACTTGCAACCGACAAAAAGTTTAAAAAGAATAAAAAGACAGTTACAATTTCTAAGCAGAAAACCACAAAAGCCACTGTTAAAAAGCTCAAAGCTAAGAAAAAATATTACGTTCGCATTCGCACATACAAAAACGTAAAATATCAAGGAAAAACAATCAAGGTTTATTCCTCATGGTCCAAAGTAAAAACCATAAAAACCAAATAATATTTGATTTTGCAGAGCCGTAATTTTTACGGCTCTGTTTTTTATAAAAATTTTATTACACCTATTGACAATAAAAGAAAATGGTCTATAATATTAATTAGCACTCGGGTACTGTGAGTGCTAATTAATATTCAAAGGGTGATATATATGAGGAAAAAGCAATTCAAAGCAGAGTCCAAAAAGCTGCTTGATATGATGATTAATTCAATTTACACTCACAAGGAAATATTTTTACGTGAGCTTATTTCCAATGCAAGCGATGCTATAGACAAGCTATATTTCAAATCTCTTACTGATGACAGCGTTAAGCTTGCACGAGAGGATTTCAAAATCCATATTGACCTTGACAAGGAAAACAGAACTATTAAAATCAGCGATAACGGCATCGGTATGACCGGTGAAGAGCTTGAAAACAATCTCGGCACAATCGCAAAGAGCGGCTCATTCAATTTCAAAAAAGAAAATGCAGACAATGAAAAGGCAGACGATATTTCTGTTATCGGTCAATTCGGCGTAGGCTTCTATTCTTCATTTATGGTTGCTGATAAGGTAGAGGTTATTTCAAAAGCATTCGGCGAGAACGTCGCTCACAAGTGGGTTTCAACGGGTGCTGACGGATATACAATCGAAGAATGCGAAAAAGAAAACGCAGGAAGTGAAATTACTCTTTACGTTAAAGCGGACACGGAAAACGAGGACTACTCAAAATACCTTGAGCAATATACAATTGATGAGCTTGTAAAGAAGTATTCCGACTACATTCGCTACCCTATCGTTATGGAAATGAGCCATCAGCTGCCCGACCCTGACAAAGAGGGCGAATACATCACAGAAGTAAGCGAAGAAACACTTAATTCTATGGTTCCACTTTGGAGAAAGAATAAGAGCGAAATCAAGCCAGAGGAATATAACGAATTTTACAAGCAAAAGTTTATGGATTACAACAATCCTCTGCACGTAATTCACACAAAAACAGAGGGTCAGGCTACATTTGACGCACTTCTTTACATTCCGGAAAATCCGCCTTACGATTTCTATTCAAAGGAATACGAAAAAGGCTTACAACTTTATTCAAACGGTGTTCTTATTATGGATAAGTGTGCCGACCTTTTGCCCGATTATTTCAGCTTTGTAAAAGGTCTTGTAGACAGTGCAGACTTAAGCCTTAATATCAGCCGTGAAATGTTGCAGCACGACCATCAGCTTAAAATTATTGCTAAAGCAATTGACAAGAAAATTAAAAATGAGCTTACAAAAATGCTCAAAAATGACAGAGAAAAGTATGAAAAATTCTTCAAAACTTTTGGCTTGCAGTTAAAATACGGTGTTTATGCTAACTACGGTATGGAAAAAGACGGTCTTAAGGACTTGCTTTTGTTTAAAACCTCGGCTGACGAAAAACCGACAACACTTAAGGAATACGTCGGCAGAATGGCTGAATCGCAAAACGACATTTACTATGCTTGCGGCGATAATGAACAAAAGATTGCGCTTCTTCCTCAGGTTGAGGCTGTTAAGGCAAAGGGCTATGAGGTGCTTTACTTTACCGACGAGGTTGATGAATTTGCAATTCAAATGCTTATGGAATACGACGGCAAGCACTTTGTAAACGTTTGCAAGGACGACCTTGATTTAAGCACCGATGCCGAAAAAGAAGCAATGACAAAGAAAAACGAGGATGCAAAACAACTTCTTGATAAAATGAAAGAAGCACTTGACGGCAAGGTAACAGCAGTTAAGCTTACAAATAAACTCGGCTCACACCCTGTTTGCCTTTCAGCAGAAGGCTATGTTTCGCTTGAAATGGAAAAGGTGCTTAATTCTATGCCCGGCGCTAATCAAGGTGTTAAGGCTCAGCTTGTGCTTGAGGTTAATGCAGACCATCCAATTGTTGAAAAGCTTAAGAGTGTAGATGACGATACACTTAAGAAATATACAAATCTTCTTTATTCATCAGCAAGGCTTATTGCAGGGCTTGACCTTGAAAATCCAACAGAATTTTCAGACAACCTTGCTGAACTAATCGGTTGTGAATAAGCAGCCATAACCGTGCCCACGTCGAAAGAAATTCCGTGTTTGAATGAATTTTATTGAAATTCATAATAAACACTTCACTCCTTTCTTCTTTTCCCCAAAAAGCTTACGCTTTCCGGGGACCCACTACAAAAAGGATTAGGTATT
>ERZ824600.4611-NODE-4611-length-11935-cov-12.667508_pt1 | contig 11935 bp, 9 predicted proteins | sample MGYA00519933_ERZ824600 | MGnify/ENA primary metagenome ERZ824600 (study PRJEB31778, sample SAMEA3449178) | human gut metagenome | biome: human gut; feature: human-associated habitat; material: faeces | place: United Kingdom | collected 2010/2012 ... | reverse complement strand
CGTGTGGTACTGCGGCGGCAAGAACAGCCCCTACATCTGGCTGCGCTGCCCCGGCGGCATGAAGAGCTGGGAGTTCTTCGACTGGCTGCTGGAGAACTGCGGCGTGGTCGGCACCCCGGGTGTCGGCTTCGGCGAGTGCGGCGAGGGCTACTTCCGCCTGACCGCCTTCGGCGATGCCGAAAAGACCAAGGTCGCCGCCCAGCGCATCAAGGCCGCCATCCAGACTCTGTAAACTTACACAAGCAAAAAGGCGATGCAGTTTTGAACAGCTGCATCGCCTTTTTCTTTTATTTCCGGCCCGTCAGCCGGTTGAGCAGCATCACTGCCAGAACAATGATACCGATGACAAGGATGATGCCGACCATTCCGATCAGCATCATCGGCAGCGTGGTCATCCACGAAGTAAGATGAAGCATGCGATTACCTCCGTTAAACCATCAGGGTCAGGATCAGGCCGCCTGCAATGACGGACGCGATCTGTCCCGAAACATTGACGCTGATGGAATACATCAGCAGGAAATTCTGGTTGTCCTCTTCCAGGCCCATCTTGTTGACCACACGGCCACTCATGGGGAAGGCCGAGATGCCGGCCGCGCCGATCATGGGATTCAGCTTTTTGCCCTCCGGCCGGAAAAGGTTCAGCAGCTTTGCAAACAGCACGCCGCCTGCCGTGTCAAAGACAAAGGCCACCAGACCCAGTGCAAGGATGAGCAGGGTGTCGGGCCGCACGAACTTGTCGGCGGTCATCTGCCCGGCAACGGTCAGGCCCAGCACGATGGTGATAAGGTTTGCCAGCACATTCTGGGCGGTCTCGCTCAACGCATTCAGCACCCCGCACTCCCGCAGCAGGTTGCCGAACATCAAAAAGCCCACCAGCGCCACACTGGCCGGAGCCACCATGCCTGCAATGATCGTGACCACGATGGGGAACAGGATCTTGGTCAGCTGGGAAACACTGCCCTTTTCATAGGACATCCGGATGCGGCGCTCCTTCTGCGTGGTCAGCAGCCGGATCACGGGCGGCTGCACGATGGGCACCAGCGCCATGTAGCTGTAGGCTGCCACCATGATGGCACCGAGGTACTGGGAGTTGAGCGTGTTGGCCACGAAAATGGCGGTGGGGCCGTCTGCCGCACCGATGACAGCGATGGAAGCAGCATCCTTCAGGTCAAAGAAGAAGCCCGCCAGAAACAGGGTGAAAAAGATGCCGAACTGGGCCGCCGCACCAAAGAGCATCAGCCACGGCTTTTCCAGCAGCGGGCCAAAATCGATCATGGCGCCGATGCCGATGAAGAGCAGCAGCGGGAACAGCTCGTTGGACATGCCCGCTTCAAACAATGCAGAGATGGGGCCGACCGTATCCCCCTGCGTGATGGCACCCGAGAGAGGCAGGTTGACCAGAATGGCACCAAAGCCCATGGGCAGCAGCAGGCTCGGCTCCATCTTTTTGGCGATGGCAAGGTAGATGAGCAGTGCACCGATGCCCCACATTACCACCATCTGCCAGGTCAGATTCCCAAAATTGGAAAAGAGACTGGCGAATGTGTTCAGAAGATCCATATTTATTTTTCCTCCTTATGTTCCTGTGCCGGGCAAGAAAAAAGAGACCCCTGCCACAGCACTCTGTCTGTGACAAAAGTCTCAAGCCAACACATGACATCGGGCATTTCTGCCGTGATGACGCTGCCATGCAGCACCCCGCAGGGCCTGCGGGGTGCCCTTTACTCCCTTTTATCGATTCTAATTAAATCAGAATGCAGTCCCCTCTGTCAAGGGGTTCCTGCATTTCTTTGCCAAACTTTGCTTCAGCGCTCAAACGTTGTGCTGAGGGTGGTCTCCCAGGTCTGGCCGGGGGCAAGGCAGGCGGCAGCGGCGCGCTGGCTCCACTCCTGGGTATCGGTCTGGGCACCGGGCAGGGAGTGCCACGGCTCAATGCAGACAAAGCGCACAGGCTTTGCCGGAGCCGACCAGATGAGGGTGTAGGGGTAGCCCTCCACATTGCAGACGATTCCCTTGCCGGTGTCCTTCTCGTAGATGCCCAGCGTGCGGCTGCGCAGACCGGCCATGCAGAAGCTGTCGTTCTCAAACAGATCGTCTGTCAGGGGGATGCTCTGCTCGTTCTTCCACCGGTAACCGCACTTGCCCGTCAGCAAGCCGTCGGGGTAAGCGTCCAGGATCATCGGGCTTTCCGGCCGGTCGAAGCGGAACTCGTAATCGGTGGTGGTGTGCTTGTCATCAAAGGGGATGCGGAACGCCGGGTGGTAGCCGATGCCAAACCGCAGCTCCTCGGCGGCATCGGCGGGGTTGGTGACGGTCAGGGTGTGGTGCACCGTCCTGCCCTCCAGCCGGAAGGTGCTGGTCAGAACAAAATCAAAGGGGAAGCGCTCTGCCTTGCTCTTTTCATCCGAGCGCAGCTCCAGCCGGATGGTGTCACCCTCGGCGCAGAGCAGGGTGTGCTCCACGTCTCGGGCAAAGCCGTGCTGACCACCGGTGTAAGTCTTGCCCTTGTGGGTAAAGGCCCCGCCGGTCAGCTTGCCCGTCCAGGGGAAAAGGATGGGAGCGTGGCGCTTCCAGACAGCCGGGTCGGCCTGCCAGAGCATCTCCTGCCCGGCGGCATTTTTCAGGCTGACTGCTTCGGCACCATGGGTATCCACGGTCAGGGTCAGGAATTCGTTGTGAATGGTTGCCTGCATGATTCATCTCTCCTTTTTATCTGTTGACGATGTGCTCGCCGTTTCCTTCCAGCCAGGTGCGCAGGTTCCGGGTGGTAATGTCCATCAGGTTCTGCAAAGCCTCCCGGGTAGTCCACGCAATGTGCGGTGTGAGGATCGCGTGGGGTTCTGCCCGCAGGGGGCTTTCCTGAGGCAGAGGCTCGGTGACAAAGGCATCGGCCCCGTAAAAGCCCAGCTGACCGCTGTGGAGGGCCGCTGCCACGGCCTCCTCATCCACCAGCGCGCCCCGGGCCGTGTTGAGCAGAATGGCCCCGGGCTTCATCTTCGCCAGCGCCTCCGCGTTGACAAGGCCCCGGGTCTGGGGCGTGGCCGGGCAGTGCAGGCTGAGAATATCGCACCGCCTCAGCAGGGTATCATAATCCACGAACTCCACACCGTCGGCGGCGTATTCTGGCCGGACGGTGCGGGTGCAGACCAGCACCTCCATGCCAAAGGCTCTGGCAATGCGGGCCGACTGCCGCCCAATGCTGCCATAGCCGTAAACGCCATAGGTCTTGCCATAGAGCTCCATCTGGGGCAGCAGGCCGATGCTCTCCGGGATATCCAGCTGCCAGCATCCCTGCTTGACGGCACGGTTGTAGCGCTCCGCGCACTGGCAGATGGCCAGCAGCAGGCTGAAGGTCATCTGGGCCACGCTGTAAGTAGAATAGCCCGGCACATTGGCCACTGCAACGCCGTGGCGGCGGCAGGCTTCCAGATCCAGGTTGTCGGTGCCCGTGGCGATGATGCCCACCCATTTCAGGTTCGGGCACTGCTGTAAGATCTCCTCATCCATGCGGCACTTGTTCAGCAGAACGATGTCCGCATCTCCAATGCGGGGGGCGATCTCCTCGTAGACCGTGCGGACATAACTGACGGTATCGGGCACCAGCGCCTTTACCCCCGACCAGTCGAGGTCGCCTTCCTCCATAACATAGCTTTCCAGAATGACAGCTTTCATCTCAGTCCTCCAACAAAACGTCCTCGCTCAGCACCTGACCGATGGGCTTGGTAATGCACAGGTCGGCCTGCGCATCGGCCCCGGTGGGCTGCATGTTGATGACCACCAGATGGCGGCCCCGGAAGTACCGGATGAGTCCCGCCGCCGGGTAGACCACCAGACTGGTGCCGCCGATGATGAGAGTATCCGCCTTGCGAATGGCAGACACGGCCCCGGAGAGCACCTCCTCGTCCAGCCCTTCTTCATACAGAACGACATCCGGCTTGACGATGCCGCCGCACTTGGGGCAGCGGGGCACGCCGGTACTGTTGGCAATGAAGTCCACATCGTAGAACGTGCCGCACTTCACGCAGTAGTTGCGCAGGGTGCTGCCGTGGAGCTCGTAAACGGTCTTGGAGCCCGCCGCCTGATGCAGGCCGTCGATGTTCTGGGTGACGATGGCTTTCAGCCTGCCCTCCCGCTCCAGCTTTGCCAGCCGCAGGTGGGCAGCGTTGGGCTTTGCCCCCTTCACAATGAGCTTATCCCGGTAGAACCGGTAGAACTCCTCGGGGTTCTCCTCCCAGAAGGTGTGGCTCAGGATGGTCTCGGGCGGATAATCGTACTTCTGGTGGTACAGGCCGTCCACGCTGCGGAAATCAGGGATGCCGCTTTCGGTGGAGACCCCCGCGCCGCCAAAAAAGACGATGCGGTCGCTCTCGGCAATGATTTTTTCCAGTGCAGGAACCATAAAAGAAACGCTTCCTTTCCGGCAGATCGTTGTGTTTTGGATAGCTCCAGTATAACACAAATCCAGAGGAAAGGAAGCGTTTCTTTTCTGACGGGGATCGTCCCCTTGCTCAGCGCCCGTTTTCAGCAAACAGGGTCCCCAGTGCATCCAGCAGATCATGCGGGAGCATCCCGGTTTCCCCGTGCAGGGCAGCGGCACGGTCGGCAGCTGCACCGTGGAGATAAACGGCACAGGCAGCGGCCTCAAAGGCAGGCAGACCGCAGGCCAGCAGGGCGCTGGTCATGCCCGCCAGCACATCCCCGCTGCCGCCCCGGGAAAGCCCCGGGTTGCCGGTGGGATTGACCGCACAGCGGCCATCCGGCCCTGCAATGACGGTGTGCGCCCCCTTCAGCACCACCACAGCATTCCATGCTTTCGCATAGCGCAGCGCCGTGCCTTCCCGGTCCGCATTGATCTCTGCCGCAGAGCGCCCGGTCAGCCGGGCCATCTCGCCGGGGTGGGGCGTTAAAATCAGTTCTCCTTGAGGGTGAAGCATTTTTTCCGTTTGGAGCAGGTCAGCGGCGGCGTTCAGGCCATCCGCATCCAGCACTGCACTGCCGGAAAAGCCAGGCAGGAGCATTTTTACCAGTGCCCGGGTCTCGGCGGCACGGGCCGCGCTCTGGGCCGTATAGCCCAGCCCGGGGCCCGCCAGCAGGACCGAAGCCTTCTGCCGCCGGATATGCTCAATATTTTGGGGCGAGATGCCGCCCTCGGCCCCCGCTTCGCAGGGGCAGAGACAACACTCGGGCAGGCGGGCGGCCACAGCCGCCAGCACCGGCTCCACACTTGCCAGCGTAACGATACCGGCCCCTGTGCGCAGGGCACCTTCCACGGCCAGCGCCGCCGCGCCCCGGTAGGACGCACTGCCCGCCACCGCCAGCACGGAGCCAAAGATCCCCTTATGCGCATCCCGGGGACGGGGCTGAATCTTCTGCCAAACAAAATCAGAAGTTGTTTCGAACATAGGCGGCTCCTTTCAGGTAAGATTTCGCCCTCTCAGTCAAAGCCTTACGGCTTTGCCAGCTCCCCCAAAGGGGGAGCCTATTGCGGGTCTTGGATAAAGGCAGCATTGCCTCTCCCTTTGGGAGAGGTGGCAGCGCGTAAGCGCTGACGGAGAGGGCGAGGATGTTACCCTTCCCCCTGCAAATACCTCCGGATCTCCTTCTCCGCCTCCTGCACCTCTTCATGGAACATGCGGGCAGAGACACGGAGGGCACCATGGCCCAGGATGATGACCTGTTCCATGCCATCGGAGGTGGCCACGCGGACGCGGCGGCCCTTGCCGATCTCATGGGTGACACGCTCGATGAACATGTCGGCGGTCTCGGCTTCCCGGGTGTAGACCACATGGATATTGTGGTACTGCTCTATGCTGCCGGGGCTGCCCGGCACACGGTAGGCATCAAACACAAGGATGAGCACGCACTTCTTAAAGCCCTGATAGTTGCAGAGGATGTCCATCAGCCTGTGGCGGGCCGCTTCCAGGCTCTCTTTGGAGAGTGCGTTCAGCTCGTCCCATGCAAAGATGATGTTGTAGCCGTCCACCAGCAGGTATTCGGGCTGGATCTCCCACTGCTCGGCGTTGAAATCAGGGCGTTCCCGCTTCTGGGTGGGGCGGAACGCCGCCAGCGGGTCCCGCTTGATGGGCCCATAGGTCTGTTCAAAGATCTTCAGCAGCTCAGCATCCTCTTCCAGGGTAGCGCGGTAGGCGGCCATCCGGCGGGGACGGGCCTGCACCGCTTCCTCGGTCTTTGCAGTCTTGCCCCAGCCGCTGTCCACATGCATGTGGCTGCGCACCTGTTCCCAGGGCACCACAAATCCGGCCCCGTGGGCGCAGAACACCGAATCTGCCGGGTTGTCGAGGTCGTGTTCCGGCTCATAGCCCGCGGCCTCGATGACCTCTGCTGCATTGTGGCAGGGACGGTAGCCGTCCAGCGTCAGGGTCAGGTGTCCCCTGCCCCGGGTGTAGCCCACCACCTCCATGGGGTAGCTGCGCATGGTGGAGGCCGGTGCCGCGCCGGTGAGCAAGGTGGTATCCCCATCGGCTCCGGTCTCGGGTGGGTCAAAGCTGCCGCCCATGTTCTGGATATCGTTCATGGCGCGCCCCACGTTGTCAGAGGGCAGCTCCAGCCGGAAGGCATACCACGGCTCCAGCAGCTGGGTCTTGTGGATCTGGTCTGCCATCATCAGGCCCTGCCGGACGGCGCGGTAGGTCGCCTGCCGGAAGTCGCCGCCCTCGGTGTGCTTGAGGTGGGCGCGGCCCGCAATGAGGGTGATCTTCACATCGGTCAGGGGTGCCCCGATGAGCACGCCCAGATGCTGCTTTTCCTCAAGATGCGTCAGCACCAGCCGCTGCCAGTTCTTGTCCAGCACCTCTTCCCGGCAGTCGGCGGCAAACTGCATCCCGCTGCCCCGGGGCAGCGGCTCCAGCTTGAGGTGGACTTCCGCATAATGGCGCAGGGGCTCGTAGTGGCCCACGCCCTCCATGGCTTCGGTGATGGTCTCCTTATACAGGATGCCGCCGGGTCCGAAGCCGACCTCCAGCCCGTATCGCTCGGCCAGCAGGCTTTTCAGCACCTCCAGCTGGATCTCGCCCATCAGCTGGACATGGATCTCACCCAGGGTCTCGTTCCAGACCACATGGAGCTGGGGCTCCTCCTCTTCCAGCCGATGGAGCTTTCCCAGCGCGGCGTGCACGTCTGCGCCCTCGGGCAGCAGCACCTGATAGCTCAGCACCGGCTCCAGCACCGGCAGGTCGCTGTCCCGTTCCGCCCCCAGACCCTCGCCCGGGCGGGCTTTGGTCAGGCCGGTGACAGCGCACACCTGGCCGGGGCCGATGCACTCCGCCAGCGTAAATTTTGCGCCGGAGTAGAGCCGCAGCTGGTTGGCCTTTTCGGCCCATGGCTCCCCGTCGACTTCTCCGGTGAGCTGGGCTTTCACCTTGAGCGCGCCGCCGGTCACCCGCAGCCAGGTCAGGCGGTTTCCCTGCTCATCCTGGCTCACCTTGAACACCTTGGCCCCGAAGGCTTCCAGCGCGGGGGCCGGGCGGGTATAGCGGTCAAGGCCCTCCACCAGCGCATCCACACCCTGCAGCTTCAGGGCTGAGCCAAACCAGCAGGGAAACACATGCCGCCGGGCAATGGCGGGGATGAGGTCGGTATCGGTCAGGCTTCCCCGGTCCAGCATCGTCTCCATCAGCCGCTCATCGCAGACAGCCAGCGCCTCGTCCCGGTCGGCCTGCTCTGCCCCAAAATCCACAAAGCCATCCCCCAGCCGACGGTTCAGCTGGATCAGAAGCGCTTCCCTGCCCGGGCCGGGCAGGTCCATCTTGTTCACGAACACAAAGGTGGGGATGCGGTACCGCCGCAGCAGTCGCCAGAGCGTCTCGGTATGGCTCTGCACGCCGTCAGTGCCGCTGATGACCAGCACCGCATAATCCAGCACCTGCAGTGTCCGCTCGGTCTCCGTGGAAAAATCCACATGGCCCGGGGTGTCCAGCAGGGTAAAATCGGTATTGCCCGCCGTGAAGAGGGCCTGCTTGGAGAAAATGGTAATGCCGCGCGCCTTTTCCAGCGCGTCGGTGTCCAGAAAGGCATCCTTATGGTCCACCCGGCCCAGCTTGCGGATGGTGCCGGTGCCGTAGAGCAGGGCCTCGGAAAGGGTGGTCTTGCCGCTGTCCACATGGGCCAGAATGCCGATGACCAGCTGCTTGTGCTCTTGTTCCATGCCGCGGCCCCCTTACAGCACGCTGGCGATCAGCGCAGCAGCGACCAGCGGCAGACCCAGCACCAGATTGGAGAGCAGGCTGCAATAGGTGCGCTCCTCGGGTTCCAGCTCCTCAAAGGAGACGATCTTCTCATCCGCATAGTCGATGATGGAGCGGGTGGAGTGGATCTTTTTCTGCCGCTTGCCCATCCCCTTGAATTCCTCCAGCAGATGGTGGATGGTCACGCCATCCAGCCGCAGGTAGTCCACCCAGGCCCAGATGAGCAGCACCACGCCGCACAGAAAGCCCGGGGCCTCCCAGATGGTAAACGTGCCATCGCTGACATAGCGCTGCCACAGCAGCATCAGCACGGCCACAATGGAGGTGCGGGTCACGGTCTTATATAAAATGGGGTGGAACATGTAGCGTTTGTACATCGAGGTCAGTTTCTTCATGGTGCGCTCCTTATTGATACAGATACACTTTATTGTATCATGTTTTTGTGAAAAAAGATAGCTGTTTTGTGCGCACTGCGTGAACAGTTTCTCTCTTTCGCCTGTTCTTCGCAGATATACAGTTCTTTCCATTTTATAGTAATTTTTTCATATTCTTTTCCTATGAAAGTGTTTGTCACCGTTTTGTTTCCAATTCTATGCTGTGGCGGATTGACTTCTTTTCAGTAAAGTGCTAAAATATACAGTGGTGTGACTTTTGTCTTTCCTGTGCACTTTTTGGAAAGGCAGACAGCCTCACTGCGTTTAGGAAAAGGAAAAACGCGCGGCTCTGTCCGCGCAAGATCTGGGAGGATCATCCAATGAGCTTCAATTTTGATCGCCGCACCTTCCTGAAGGGTGCAGGTGCTGTGGGTGCCGCCAGCCTGCTGGCAGCCTGCGGCGAAAAGTCCAACAACACCGGCAATGGTGCTGCCGCCAGCGGCGCTGCTGCCCCCAACTCCACCGGCGCTACCCCCCTGAAGGAGTTCATCTCCTTTGAGAGCGGCAACCGTGAGCTGGAAAGCTGGAATATGCTGTACACCCAGAAGGCTGAAGATGCCAACGTGGTCACCAACCTGTGGGACGGTCTGCTGAGCTTTGACCGCTACGGCAAGGTGGTGCCCGCCATCGCTTCCAGCTGGGAGCACAATGAGGATGCCACTGTCTGGACCTTCCACCTGCGGGACGACGTGGACTGGGTGGATTGCAACGGTGAGGTGAAGGCTCACCTGACCAGCAAGGACTTCCTGGTTGGTTTTGAATGGGTGATGAACGCCATCAAGAACGAGGCCAACAACACCTCCATGCCCAACGATACCATTGTGGGTGCTTACGAGTACTACGAGCTGACCAAGGAAGCCGGTGACGCTGCTGCTGACATGACCTACGAGGACATGCTGGCTGCCGGTGTGGGCATTGAGGCTCCGGATGATTACACTCTGGTGTTCACCTGCCCCAGCGCCTGCCCCTACTTTGATACCGTTGCCGCCTACAACAGCTTCTACCCCGTGGCCCCTGCTCTGATCGAGGAGCTGGGTGTCGATGGCTTCCGGAGCTGCGACAACACCACCATGTGGTATAACGGCCCCTATGTGGTGGAGGAGTACATCCAGGGCAACACCAAGAGCTACATCCCCAACCCCAACTACTACGATGCTGCCAACGTCAGCCGCTTTGAACGCTTCACCGTCACCATGATCAGCGACGGTTCCATCAGCCTGCAGCTGTATCAGAGCCGCGAGCTGGACGAGGTGGACCTGGGCGAGAGCAACATCACCACCATTCAGTCCGATCCTTCCAACGAGTACAATCAGCAGCTGTGCGAGAAGCGTGCCAAGAAGTTCAGCTACTGCTTCATCTTCAACTACGACAAGAAGAACGTCGATGGCACCCCCGATGAGAACTGGAACAAGGCCATTGCCAACAAGGCGTTCCGTCAGTGCTTCTCCAAGGGCATGGTGCTGAACAAGTTCTTCGCCCGTTACAACCCCATCAATCCCCTGAAGTGCGAGAACGACTTCTTCACCATGAAGGGCCTGTGCTACACCTCTGACGGCACCGACTACACCAACCTGGTGGCCAAGGAGATGGGTCTGGACGGCGAGGCTTACGATGGCAAGACCATGAAGCGCCTGCGCGCCAACAACGGCGACATCACCGAACTGAAGAAGCAGGCCATGGAAGAGCTGAGCGCCATTGGTGTCACCTTCCCTGTTCACTGCTCCTACTATATTCTGGCTGGCTCCACCTCCGCTCTGGACAGCGCAACCGTGCTGAAACAGTGCTTCACCGACAGCTTCGGTGATGACTTCATCGTGCTGGATATCAACACCTTCGTGTCCTCCACCATGAAGGAAGTCGTGGCGCCCAAGCTGCAGAGCTTCGTCCACATGGGCTGGGGCGCTGACTTCGGCGATCCCATCAACTTCCTGACCCAGATCATCGTTCACGACGACAATGCTTACTACAGCTGCAACATGACCAACATCGCAGGCATTGTAAACAATGGCCCCGCCAGCTACCAGAAGGATCTGGTTGCCGCCTACGAGAAGTTCACCGATCTGGTGAACGAGGGCCGTGCCATCGTTGACGACACCGATGCGCGCTACGCTGCATTTGCCAAGGCCGAGGCTTACTTCCTGGACGAGAACCTGATCTTCCCCACCGTCTACGATATCACCTGGTGCCTGACCCACGTCAACGAGTACAGCAAGATCAACGCTATGTATGGTCCCTGCAACTACAAGGCTGTGAACTGGGAGACCAGTGAGGAGGCTTACACCACCGAACAGTACGATGCGTTTGCCGCCGCATTCGACGCAGCCACTCAGGCCTGATCGCGTGAACCAATAGCCAATCGCAAAAAGCAGAACCGGACGTTTTTGAAGCGTCCGGTTCTTTTTTTGCTCCCTGACAGCACAAAACCCCGCCGCGCGGGAAAGCTCCCAGCGCGGCGGGGTCATTGTGTTAAAATACAGGAAAGCGGTTCAGCTTACAGCTGGCTTTCATACTCCTTGCGGTAGCCTTCCAGCTCACGCTGGTTGCCATACACGAAGTGGCCGTTTGCGATCTCTTCCCAGACCGGCTTATCCACGCTGTAATCGTGGATCGAGGGGTCATAGACCAGCAGCTTCTTGTGCTTTTCGAGGCTGGGGTCAGGGATGGGAACCGCGCTCAGCAGGGCTTTGGTGTAGGGATGCAGCGGATGGAGGAACAGCTCCTCCGCCTCAGCCAGCTCCACGATACGGCCCTTGCTGATAACAGCGATACGATCCGAGATGAACCGGACCACCGACAGGTCATGTGCAATGAACAGGTAGGTCAGGCCACGGCTCTTCTTCATCTCGTTCAGCAGGTTCAGCACCTGTGCACGGATGGAGACATCCAGTGCAGAGATGGGCTCGTCGGCCACGATGAACTCCGGCTCCATGACCAGTGCACGGGCAATGCCGATGCGCTGGCGCTGACCGCCCGAGAACTCGTGGGGGAAGCGGGAGGCAAACTCCGGCAGCAGGCCGACCTCATGCAGGGCGTTCATCACCTTTTCATGCAGGTCTTCCTGGTCCTTGTAGAGATGATGGTTCAGCAGGCCCTCAGCAATGATATACTCCACCTTGGCGCGCTCGTTCAGCGAAGCCATGGGGTCCTGGAAGATCATCTGGATCTTACGGATGACCTCTCTGTCCAGTTCCTTGGAGATCTTGCCGTTGATCTTCTGGCCCTTGAAGAAGATGTCGCCGCCGGAGGTCGGGTTGATGCGGCAGATGGCACGGCCAATGGTGGTCTTGCCGGAGCCGG
>ERZ824600.4609-NODE-4609-length-11939-cov-16.105015_pt1 | contig 11939 bp, 7 predicted proteins | sample MGYA00519933_ERZ824600 | MGnify/ENA primary metagenome ERZ824600 (study PRJEB31778, sample SAMEA3449178) | human gut metagenome | biome: human gut; feature: human-associated habitat; material: faeces | place: United Kingdom | collected 2010/2012 ... | reverse complement strand
GAGGATTTAAAGGAATGTGACACCACAGAGGTGTTATCAGTTTTCGGTATTGATAAGAAGCAGATTGTTAAGCAGAAATGGAGAGATTTGCTAAAAAGTGTTTCCGTGAAGCATACAGGGCAAATGTATGTTATCTTAATTGGAGCAGAAGCGCAGACAGACATTCATTATGCGATGCCTGTTAAAACTATGATTTATGATGCATTGAATTACGGAGAACAGGTCAACGAGGCAAAGAAACGTCACCGGAAAAATAGGGATTACAGGTCTTCGGACGAGTTTCTGTCAGGCTTTACACTTGATGATAAGCTGACGCCGGTGATTACAATCACACTGTATCTTGGAACTACACAGTGGGATGGACCAAGAAGCCTTGCAGAGATGATGCCACAGATGGATGAAAGAATACTCCCGTTCATCAATGATTACAGGATTAATTTGCTGAATCCACTGGAAATTACAGACTTTTCCAAGTTCGAGACAGGGCTCAGGCCATTGTTTGAGTTATTGAAAAATGCGTCAGATGAGGAAAAGCTGAATGAGTTAATTACAAAAGATGATACCTTTACAAGGGTTGACGTTGAGACAGTAGCAGCTATCAATCTATTTGTAGGAACTGACATTAAGTATGATGAAAAGGAAGAGGTGGTAAATATGTGTAAGGCATGGGATGATCATAAAAAACGCGGCATTCAGGAGGGCATGCAGAGAGGAATGCAACAGGGAATGCAGCAGGGCCGTCTTTTTGAAATTTATCTTTCAGTACAGGAGGGAGACTATTCTGCAAAAAGAGGTGCCGAGAAGGCTGAGATGTCGCTTGATGAATTTGAAAAAGCGATGAGCAAGGCGGGATATAAAATACCTGAGCTGGTATAATAATCCAAATATATTTCACACAAACCGGTCTATCCGTGGTACAATAAGCCACAGAAAGACCGGCTTTTTAGAGTATAGCTACAATAAAAGAGGATAGACAAACAGATATGTACAAGACGAAAATAGATAATCTGGATTTAAAACAGATTGCTGACAGTGGTCAGTGCTTCAGATGGAAGAATACAGGAGAAAATGAATACACAGTAGTGGCATTTGACAGGGCACTTCGGATTAAGCAGGATGGGAATGAGTTTGAGCTGGACTGTGATGAGGCAGACTGGAACAATATATGGAAAAGCTATCTGGATATGGATACGGATTATGCGGGGATTGCAAAGCTTATAGCAGACGGAGATGACGCGCATCTGAAAGAGGCGTATGCATATGGCAGTGGTGTGCGCATTTTAAGGCAGGATTTGTGGGAGATGATTGTTACTTTTATGATTTCCCAGAATAATAACATAAAGCGAATCACAAACAGTGTGGATTTACTTTGCAGGCGGTGCGGACATAAAATAGACGGCAGTGCAGAGGGGGAAGAACTGTATACATTTCCCAAGCCTCTTGAGGTACCGGATGAGGTATTTGATGACAGGAGCATGGGCTTTGGCTACAGGGCACCGTATCTGAAGGAAATATATGAGTATGGTGCTAATAATCCTGACTGGCTTGATAATCTGCGCAAAATGAGCTATGATGAGGCGATGGAAAGCCTGCTTACTCGCAAAGGAATTGGCAAAAAGGTGGCAAACTGCATATGCCTTTTCGGTTTGCATCATGTGGATGCGTTTCCGATAGATACGCATGTAAAGCAGCTTTTGGACAAATATTATAGTGACGGCTTTGATTTTGAGCGCTACAAGGGTGTGGCGGGAATTATCCAGCAGTATTTGTTTTATTTTGAATTGTAAATGATATGAGAAAGAGAAAGGATAAACGATGTACGTTATAGTAGGACTTGGAAATCCTGACAAAAAATATGAGCACACAAGGCACAATATCGGATTTGATGTGATAGATGCGCTTGCGGATAAATATAATATAAGTGTGACAGACAAAAAGCACAAGGCGCTCTGTGGAAGCGGAGTGATTGAGGGCATGAAGGTGCTGCTTGTGAAGCCACAGACATACATGAACTTAAGCGGTGAGTCTGTTGCTGAGGTGATGAATTTTTATAAGCTTGATCCGGATGAGGAAATGATTGTTATTTTTGATGATATTTCGCTTGAGCCGGGGCGTATCCGTATCCGCAAAAAGGGCAGCGCCGGCGGTCACAACGGGATTAAGAGCATCATTGCAATGACCGGCACACAGGGCTTCAGCCGTATCAAGGTCGGTGTTGGAGAGAAGCCGCAGGGCTGGGATCTTGCTGACCATGTGCTCGGGCGTTTCAGTTCTGAGGACAGGGCAAAGGTAGAGGAAGCTATAGGCCATGCGATGGATGCAGCAGTTCTCATGATGCAGGGCGAGACGGATAAGGCTATGAACATATATAACTAGCTGGAAATCGACAAGGTGATTTTGAACAGACAGAAATGGAGAATTGAAAGTGAAAGCATTTACAGAGCCACTCCTTTCCCTTGCGGGCTTTGAGGAGATGACAAAAACGGCAGAAAAATCGTCCGGACTTATATCTGTCACGGGATGCATAGATGCGCAAAAATCACAGATGATATATGCCTTTGGAGGCCACAGGAAGAACAAGCTTATTGTGACCTTTGGAGAGCAGAAGGCGAAGGAACTGTACGATGAGTACAGTTTTTTTGACAAAGAGGTGGTGTATTATCCATCAAAGGATGTGCTTTTTTACCAGTCGGATATCAGGGGCAATCTCCTGACAGCGGAGCGTATCAGGGCTTTGAAGGCTATCCGTGAGCAGGAGAGAGTGACGCTTGTGACCACCTTTGATGCGCTGATGAATACGATGGCGCCGATAGAAAAGATGTGGGAAAACGTGCTTACACTTGAGCAGGAACAGCTTTTGGATTTGAAGGAAATTCAGGCTGCTCTTATCAGGATGGGCTATGAAAAAGAGTATCAGGTCCAGACGATGGGACAGTTTTCTGTCAGGGGCGGTATTCTTGATGTTTTTCCGCTGACGGAGGAGAATCCTATCCGAATCGAGCTGTGGGGAGACGAGATAGACACCATCAGATATTTTGACTGCGAGAGCCAGAAATCCATTGAAAATATTGAACAGGTGAGCATATATCCGGCGGCAGAGCTTGTACTTAGTGATGAGGAAAAGGCCGGGGGAATTGAAAAGCTTAAGGCAGAGGCAAAGAGGGTGTCTGACAAGCTTAGAAAGCAGATGAAGACAGAGGAAGCACACAGAGTGAGTGAGATGGCAGACGAGCTTACCGAGGAGTGGGGAGAGCTGTCCATGTATGCGGGCATGGATGCTTTTTTGTCGTACTTTTTTGATGAGAGAGTCGGGATTTTGGATTATTTTAAGCCATCGGACAGCCTTATATTTTTCGATGAGCTGACCAGATGTACAGAGCAGGGAAAGCTTACAGAGACTGAGTTTTCAGAGAGCATGAAGCAGAGACTTGCGATGGGATATATACTTCCGGGGCAGATGAACGGTCTTTTTACAGAGAAGGAGATAGTGGCAAAGCTCGAGAAGTATTCATGTATCGCACTCGCTGCGCTCGATAATAAAGCAAACGGACTGCACCAGCTGGGAAGCTATGGTATTCACTGTCAGAGCGTCAGCCCATACAATAACAGCTTTGAGCTTTTGATAAAGGACTTAAAGCGCTATAAGAAAAACGGCTACAGAGTCATTCTTTTATCCGGTTCAAGGACAAGGGCAAAGCGGCTTTCAGAGGATATCACAGATCAGGGAATCACATGCTTTTATACTGAAAACTACGACCATGAGCTTTCCCAGGGGCAGATTATGGTCTGCTACGGCAAGGTGAGAAGAGGCTTTGAGTATCCTATCCTAAAGTTTGCCGTGATTACGGAGTCAGATATTTTTGGGGCGCAGCAGAAGAAAAAGAAGCGTCACCGCACCTATGAGGGTGAGAAAATACAGAGCTTTACCGATTTGTCGGTTGGGGACTATGTAGTGCATGAAAACCACGGACTAGGTATTTACCGCGGCATTGAAAAGCTTGAGGTGGACAAAAAGGTAAAGGACTACATCAAGATAGAGTATCAGGGTGGCTCCAATCTCTATATTCTTGCCACTCAGCTTGATATGATACAAAAATATGCCGGAAAGGATGCCAGGAAACCAAAGCTCAACAAGCTTGGCGGTCAGGAATGGACCAGGACGAAGAATCGTGTCAGAGGTGCGGTAAAGCAGATTGCAGGAGACCTGGTGAAGCTGTACGCCCAGCGTGAGCAGCAAAACGGATATGCCTTCGGCGAGGATACGGTATGGCAGAGAGAGTTTGAGGAGCTTTTTCCTTTTGATGAGACTGAGGATCAGATTCTTGCAATTGAAGCCACAAAGACTGATATGCAGAGCCATAAAATAATGGATAGACTGATTTGCGGTGATGTGGGCTACGGCAAGACGGAGGTTGCAATCCGTGCGGCCTTCAAGGCGGTGCAGGACAGCAAGCAGGTGGCATATCTTGCTCCGACAACCATTCTGGCACAGCAGATTTACGATACGTTTTCGCAGAGGATGAAGGATTTTCCGGTGAATGTGGATTTGATGTGCCGTTTCAGAAGCGCAGCAGAGCAGAAAAAGACGATAGAAAAGCTCAAAAAGGGTGAGGTCGATATCATTATCGGAACACACCGCATACTCTCAAAGGATGTACAGTTTAAGGATCTGGGGCTTTTGGTAATCGATGAGGAGCAGCGCTTCGGAGTGACTCACAAGGAGAAGATTAAGCAGATGAAGGTCAATGTCGATGTGCTCACACTGACCGCTACACCGATTCCGAGGACACTCCACATGAGTTTAATCGGCATAAGGGATATGAGCGTGCTTGAGGAGCCGCCGATGGACCGTGTACCGATTCAGACATATGTCATGGAGTACAATGATGAGCTTGTCAGAGAGGCGATAAACAGGGAGCTTGCCAGAAACGGACAGGTGTACTATGTGTACAATAAAGTGCGCGACATAGCAGACATAACGGCAAAGCTGCAGGAGCTGGTGCCAGATGCGACTGTTGCATTTGCGCACGGACAGATGAAGGAGACGGAGCTTGAGCGCATCATGTACCGTTTCATCAATGGTGAAATAGATGTGCTTGTATCCACGACCATTATAGAGACAGGACTTGACATCTCAAACGTCAATACAATGATTATACACGATGCGGACAACATGGGACTTTCACAGCTTTATCAGCTCCGCGGACGAGTCGGCAGATCTAACCGTACTGCGTATGCATTTCTCATGTACAGGCGAAACAAGATGTTAAAAGAGGTGGCAGAAAAGCGTCTTGCAGCGATAAAGGAGTACTCAGACCTTGGCAGCGGCTTTAAGATTGCCATGAGAGACCTTGAAATCCGTGGTGCGGGCAATCTGCTCGGTGCGGAGCAGAGCGGACACATGGAGGCAGTGGGCTACGATTTGTACTGCAAGATGTTGAGCGAGGCTGTAAAAGAGGCAAAGGGCATCGAGGATATCAGTGATAAATTTGATACGACCGTGGATATTGTTACCGATGCTTATATTCCGGCAGGTTATATTGCAAACGAATTCCAGAAGCTGGATATATACAAGCGTATTGCAGGCATAGAGACAGAGGAAGAGAAGGATGAGATGCTCGAGGAGCTCATAGACAGGTTTGGTGAACCACCAAAATCAGTGCTCAGCCTGCTTCGCGTGGCAAGGCTTAAGGCGTTGGCACATGCCGTATATATCACTGAGATAAAGCAGACCGGCTCACTGATAAAGCTTACCATGTTTGAACGGGCAAGGATAAATCCGGAGAAGATACCAATGCTTGTTGCCCAGTATAAATCTTCCCTCAAATTCAATATGGCAGAAAACCCATATTTCACATTTGATTTAAAAAATGGCAGCGTGGCAAAGAAGCGGGATGTGCTTGATGTGGTGGAGGAACTGATTTCGCAGATGCGTAAGGAACTGATTACGGCTGAATAGTTACCCGAATTTTGGAATCATGTAGCATATAGCATAGGAAACACCACATGCTTTACGCGAAATTGACGATAATTTACAAAGTTTAGAAAATGCTTGCCAGCAGGCCCGAAAAGCTCTATAATATACGAGCGATACTATACCAATTTTAAAGAGGATAGATACAATGAAAGCGAAAAAAGTAATAGCCATGTTATTAGCTGCAACACTCTCAGTTACAGCTTTTACAGGATGTGCAATAAATAAGACCGCAACAGTTGCGACATTAGATAAAGAGGATATCAAGCTTGGGCTTGTTAATTTTATGATAAGGTACCAGGAGGCCGGTTATGATGACATGTATATACAGTACATGGGCGAGGGCTACTGGGACAAGACAGTATCAGGCAATAATACTGTGCTTGAAACATGGAAGAAAAATGCTATCGAGGAGGCTCATGAGCTTTACACATTAAAGGCGCATCAGTCAGATTACGATGTAGAGGTTTCTGATGATGAGAAAAAGGAAATCAAAAAGGCCGCAGAGAAGTTTATGAAGGCAAATTCCGATGATGTGATAGACGAGATGAGTGCTACAGAGGAGATTGTCGAGGAATATTTAGAGCTTCGCCTCATAAAGAGTAAGATGTATGCTGCAATCATCAAAAATGCTGATTCAAGCGTGACGGATGAGGAAGCCAATATGGCTGCATACACCATTGTGAAGCTTGATTACAAGGGTGCATATGACTCTAATTACCAGTATCAGACATATACAGATGAGCAGTCAGCACAGATAAAGGCACAGGCAGATGCAGTGGTAGAGGCGCTTGCAGGAGGATCATCCTTAGAGGATGCAGCCAAGGCAGCAGGCACTACAGCCACAACAGGCACATACGCCACATACGTTGATCCGGATGCGGAGAAGACAGATGATTCAGATAAGAAATCAGATGACACAGAGTCTAAAGAGAGCTCAGAGTCATCGGACAGCAAGACAAAGGACAGTGTATACACTACAAACAATCTTGATCAGAGCGTTGTAGATGCACTCAATTCCCTTGAGGAGGGACAGACCTCAGACCTCATCACCACAGACAGCACTTACTATATCGTAAGGCTCGACAAAAAGACCGATGATAAAGCAACAGAGTCAAACAGGAAGACTGTAAAGGGCAATAAAGAGGACAAATATTACAATGGCATCCTTTCAGGATGGCAGGACGATGAAAAATGGTCTGTAAAGCAGAAGCAGCTTGACAAGATCAAGATTCACAATTATTTTACTACTACCAAGAAGGACAAAAAGGCAGCAGACACAAGCGCTACAGAGAGCACACAGCAGTCAGAAAGCACCAATAGTACAGATACAGAGAATACTGAGGCAGTAGATGGAACAGAAAACTAATATCGTACTTATAGGCATGCCGGGAGTTGGAAAGAGTACCATAGGCGTAATACTTGCAAAGGTGCTGGGATACAGCTTCCTGGATGCGGATTTACTGATACAGGAGCAGGAGGGAAAGCTTCTGCGTGAGATAATTGAGGAAAAGGGCACGGACGGTTTTATAGAGGTAGAGAACCGTGTCAATGCCTCTATCAGGGCTGATAGGGCCATTATAGCTACAGGCGGTTCGGTGGTATACGGAAAAGAGGCCATGGAGCATCTTAAGGAGATAGGCAGAGTTGTGTATCTCAAGGTTTCTTATGCTATTTTGGAAAAACGACTTGCAGACATAAAGGGTAGAGGTGTAGTATTAAAGAAAGGGCAGACTTTAGAAACCCTTTTTGAAGAGCGCTCAAAATTGTATGAGCAGTATGCAGACATCGAGGTTTCCGAGGAGGGGCTTGATGTGGAGCAGACAGTAGAGAAGCTGGTGGAGGCACTTGAATTATAGTGCTTATTTATCGTGATATGATTAGATAATAGTAGCTGCTGCGTCATTTATTAAAAGCAGCACCGGCACAAATGGCGGCTTAAATACGTCGTCATAAATGAAATTTGTAGTTGGATGTATAACAATAGTGTAAATTGAGAATAGTATATTAGGAGGAAGTATACTCCTGAATTCATAGAGGTGGAATATGGAACAGTACGTAATCAAAGGTGGAAATCCTTTATACGGTGAAGTTGAAATTGGTGGAGCCAAAAATGCTGCACTTGCTATTTTGGCCGCTGCCATAATGACAGACGAGACTGTAACAATAGATAATTTGCCAAATGTAAGGGATATCAATGTCTTACTTCAGGCAATCGAAGAAATCGGCGCACATGTGGAGCGCGTGGATATACACAAGGTAAAGATAAACGGTTCATTTATCAGAGGCGTAAATGTCGATAATGAATTCATCAGACGAATCAGGGCATCATATTATTTGATTGGTGCATTACTTGGAAAATACAAGCATGCAGAGGTTGCGCTTCCGGGAGGCTGTGATATCGGAAGCAGGCCGATTGACCTTCATATGAAGGGCTTCCGCTCCATGGGAGCAGACATAGACATAGCTCATGGCCTTGTCATCGCCAGGGCAAAGGAGCTTAAGGGCACACACATATATATGGATAAGGTTTCTGTAGGTGCCACAATCAATATTATGATGGCTGCAGCCATGGCAGATGGCAAGACTGTTATCGAGAATGCGGCTAAGGAGCCTCATGTCGTTGACGTGGCAAACTTCTTAAACAGCATGGGAGCAAATATCAGGGGCGCAGGAACCGATGTCATCAGAATTGTAGGTGTGGAGAAATTACATGCTACAGAGTATTCTGTCATTCCGGATCAGATTGAGGCCGGTACATTCATGTTTGCAGTTGCGGCAGCAGGAGGCAACGTGCTGGTAAAGAATGTCATTCCAAAGCATCTTGAGGCCACCACAGCAAAGCTGTTGGAGGTAGGCTGCCAGGTAGAGGAGTTTGATGACTCAGTCAGAGTAATATCAGATGGACATTTAAAGCATACACAGGTCACCACACTTCCATATCCGGGCTTCCCGACAGATATGCAGCCACAGATGGCGGTGCTTTTGGGTATCGCTGAGGGCACCAGTACAGTGACAGAGAGCATATTTGAGAATCGTTTCAAGTATGTTGACGAGCTCACCAGAATGGGAGCTGATATAAAGGTAGAGAGCAATATAGCAATCATAAGCGGCGTGAAAAGATACACAGGTGCCAGAGTGAATGCACCTGACCTAAGAGCAGGAGCAGCACTGGTTATAGCAGGTCTTGCAGCAGAGGGAATCACAGTGGTTGATGATATCTACTATATCCAGAGAGGCTATGAGGCACTCGAGGAGAAGCTTACAAAGATTGGTGCAAAAATTGCCAGGGTAGAGGATGAGAAGGAGCTTCAGAAGTTCATACTCAAGGTATCGTAATAGATATATACGTAAAGCATGAAATGTAAACACAATATAAATGCAATATATAAAATAAGAACCGGCAGCATCTTACTGTAGATGCACGGTTCTTATTTTTGGTTATTTTATAATTTTTTTGAGTAACTACTCCGTAATCCTTTTGATTATAAATCGGCTTACATCACAGATTTGATGAAAAACTCGCGGTTTGTGGACAAATCAAGTATACTGCCGTCATCAAAACGTACAATAGGGCGTGACAGTTCATGTGGGTTGAGCATCACAATATTACAGAACCGGCTATCGTTGAGCATTACACGGTTGCTCTGGTATGTGGTAGCAAGCTTTTTCAAAAACAAAAGCAGGAACTTTGTATTGTACTTTGTAAAACCTTCACTCTCAAAGCTTGATATGACAGCGAACGGACAAAGTGGCGCGCGATAGCGTCTGGCAGCAGTCATGGCATCATATACATCGGCGATGGCTGTTATCATGGCAAAGTCGTCAATCAGTGAGCTGTCAAGCTGTGAAGGATAGCCTGAGCCATCACATCGCTCATGATGCATGAGGGCTGTGCGCTTTATTCTGGAGTCAATCTGCAGATCCTTAATCAAATCAAAACCAAACTGTGGGTGCTTTTTTATGAGCGCAAATTCTTCATCTGTGAGCTTGTCAGGCTTGTTTAGCACATCATCGGGAATCTTGCATTTACCGATATCGTGAAGTACTCCTGCGATAGTAAGCGTATTCACATCTGTCTTTTCCATATGAAGCCATCGTCCGATCATCCTTGTAATAAGCCCTACATTCAGACAGTGTGAGTACAACGGGTCTGCAATGGTGCGCATGTTGTAGAGCATGTCAAAGGTCTCGATTGTAGTGCCGCACGATGAGGAAAGGTCAATGACAGCAGTAAGAAGCGCAGCCTCATCAAAGGATTTTTCGCCGGCACAGATTTTGCCAAAGGTATCCTTGATTTGATTTATACAAGTGATGTATTTGAGCTGGAAGCCTCGGAACTCTTCTGAGGCCTGAACACGCTGGATGTTGGTCACCATCTCATGTGCGCGGGTTTTGGGTACAGGTTTTACCTTGTCTCGCTTCGCTGTATTTTCGCCGGCTTGCGGTGCTGCTGCATAGGATGGGTTTTGAATTGAGATGCTGCCTACCTTATATAGCTTCATTTTGTTGATGAGCTGACGGGTGAGTGGTGTGCCGGGCAGTGCAAGTATCTGCCCCAGAGGGGTCTTTATCGGTTCTGCTGCCACCATACCAATCTGCGCATCTTTTATGCTGATTTTAATCATGAGTTACTCCAAAAATTTATTTTGATATTGTGTGTTTAGTACTATAAATACAAATTTAAGTATAATTACAAAAATTATGAAAGTCAATAAAGGAAGAAAGAATAATTGCATAAAATAGCTTATAAATAATGAATAGGGTATCGAAAATGGATTATTGATAAATCTGTATCGAAAATGATACTTGACATATATATCATGTGGTAGTAATATAGCTGACAGAGATTTGAAAAATTCTATATTGTAACTTCTCTTATTCAGAGTGATGGAGATACAAAGGATCTGTGAAGTCACGGCAACCCCTCTACGGAAGGTGCCAACCTGAGCGAATCGTACCTGACAGTACATATATGTTCGAACAATAAGAGGATTTGATGATTGATTTACAGCTATCACTTCCACTTGTTTTTCGCAAGTGGATTTTTTTTGTGTAATGGAGAATTACGCAAAGAACACGAAAAACACTATCAGAAAAAGGAGCATAAAAATGGAAAAAAGATTATTTACATCCGAATCCGTAACAGAAGGACATCCTGACAAAGTCTGCGATGCAATCTCTGACGCAATCTTAGATGCATGTATGGCAGAAGATCCAATGAGCCGTGTTGCATGTGAAACAGCAAGCTGTACAGGCTTTGTTTTAGTAACCGGTGAGATCACTACAAAAGCACAGTTAGATATTCCTGCAATCGTTCGTAAAACAGTCAACGAGATTGGTTACAACGATGCAAAAACCGGATTTGACGGAAATACCTGTGCAGTTATGGTAGCGCTTGACCAGCAGTCACCGGATATTGCAATGGGTGTTGATAAGGCATTAGAGGCAAAAGAGGGTGCCTTAACAGATGATCTTGATACCGGAGCAGGCGATCAGGGTATGATGTTTGGTTATGCAACCAACGAGACACCGGAGTTAATGCCATATCCGATCTCTTTGGCACACAAACTGGCATTACAGTTAACCAAAGTAAGAAAAGACGGCACACTGACCTACTTAAGACCGGACGGAAAGACACAGGTTTCCGTAGAGTACGATGAGGCTGGAAAACCGGTACGTCTTGAGGCAGTTGTATTATCAACACAGCATGACGATGATGTGACACAGGAGCAGATCCATGCAGACATTAAAAAATACGTTTTCGATCCGATCCTTCCAAAAGAGATGATCGATGCAGAAACCAAGTTCTTCATCAATCCGACCGGACGTTTCGTAATCGGCGGACCGCACGGTGATGCAGGTTTAACAGGACGTAAGATTATCGTAGACACCTACGGCGGATATGCACGTCACGGCGGCGGAGCTTTCTCCGGAAAAGACTGTACAAAGGTAGACCGTTCTG
>ERZ824600.4603-NODE-4603-length-11951-cov-4.736970_pt1 | contig 11951 bp, 9 predicted proteins | sample MGYA00519933_ERZ824600 | MGnify/ENA primary metagenome ERZ824600 (study PRJEB31778, sample SAMEA3449178) | human gut metagenome | biome: human gut; feature: human-associated habitat; material: faeces | place: United Kingdom | collected 2010/2012 ... | reverse complement strand
GCGACTCTCCGAAAAGGGTTATTCTGAAACTGTGCCCGAAACTGTTCATGCTTTTGTTCGTATGATGGAATCGAGGTCGTCCCAGAACCGCGGGTAAGATTTGGTGACTGCCTGTGCGTTGGTGATTGTGACGGGACCCGATGCGGCGAGGGCGGCTATGGCCGCTGCCATGGCTATCCGGTGGTCGTTGCAGCTGTCTATGGTTCCACCCGACAGGCTGCCGCCCCGTACCGTCATGACATCGTCTTCCAGTGCGACGTCCATGCCGAGTTTCGTGTATTCGGAGACGATTGCCTCGGCCCGGTTGCTCTCCTTGTAGACCAGCCGGTTCACGCCCCGGATATGCGTTGTTCCTTCGCAGTTGGCGCCGAGGACTGCCAGAATAGGGAAGAGGTCGGGCCGTTGCGTGGCGTCGAAGTCGAAACCGGTCAGTTCCCGTTTGCGTACTGTTATCTCGTCCGGTGTGGTGATGATGACCGCTCCCGCTTTGGTAAGCGCCTGGATGATGGCCAGGTCGGCCTGGAGCGAGAGCGTGTTCATCCGTTTGGCCGTGACTTCGCCTGCTATCGCCCCCGCTACGAGCATGAAGGCAGCGCTGCTCCAGTCGCCTTCGATGTGGAGTTTTGCAGGGTGGTAATGCTGGCCTCCGGGAATGAAGAACTCCCGGAAGCCGTTGTGTTCCATCCGTATCCTGAATTTCGAGGCGAGGTCTACGGTGACGGCAAGGTAGGGCAGGCTGTTGGGCTGTTCCACATGGAGGATGGTATCGCCCTCCGCAAGGGGCAGCGACATGAGTAGCCCGGTGAGGAACTGCGAACTGACGTAGGCCTCGACATCGGTTTCACCGCCCCTGAGCGGTCCCTGCACCGTAATGGGAAGGTAACCGTTGGACCTGACCTGTACGCCGAGGTTCCGTAGCGGGTCTATCATCATGCCTATCGGCCTGCGGAGCATGGTGCCTGTGCCGGTGATGGTCATGCGCCTGTCGCAGAGGGCTGCGATGGGGGTGAAGAGCCGCGTGGCGAGCCCCGATTCGCCCGTATTGATGGTGTCGGTTATGGGAGCGAGCCCCCCTCTGATGACATATTCCGTAGGGCCGGTCTGCCGGACGGAAGCGCCCAGTCCCGTGATGACGTTCATGGCGTAGCGCGTATCGTCGCAGAGCTCGATGTTGCTGAGCGTCGTCTCTCCGTCGGAGAGGAGTGCCGCGGCCAGCGCGCGCTGGGCGTAGCTTTTGGAGCACGGCGGTCTGACCTCTCCCGAAACCTGCGACGGATGAATAGTCTTCTCCATAAAAGTATTTCAGAAAAGCGACGGTCCGGAGAACCGTCGGCTGGTGGATATCCGCAGAGATGTTTATCTGAGTTTGAAGTCCTGCCCGAGATAGACCTTGCGCACCTGTTCATCGTTCGCCAGGTCTTCGGCCGTACCGGTCTTCAGGACGCGCCCTTCGAAAAGCAGGTAGGTACGGTCGGTAATGGAGAGCGTTTCGTGTACGTTGTGGTCGGTGATGATGACGCCGATGTTCTTGTGCTTGAGCGTCGCCACGATCGACTGGATGTCCTCCACGGCGATGGGGTCGACGCCCGCGAAGGGCTCGTCGAGCAGGATGAACGCCGGGTTGATGGCCACCGCGCGCGCGATCTCCGTACGGCGCCGTTCGCCGCCCGAAAGCTGGATGCCGAGGCTCTTGCGCACCTTTTGCAGGCGGAACTCCTCGATCAGCGACTCGACGCGCTCGTTCTGGTACTCCTTCGAGAAATCGGTCATTTCGAGTACGGCGCGGATGTTGTCCTCGACCGACAGGCGGCGGAAGACCGATGCCTCCTGTGCCAGGTAGCCCACGCCCATCTGGGCGCGTTTGTAGACCGGCTCCTTGGTCAGTTCGGCGACCTTGCCTTCGTCGTCCTCGAGGAAGATGCGCCCTTCGTTGGGCTTGATAAGCCCCACGATCATGTAGAAAGTCGTGGTCTTGCCGGCTCCGTTGGGGCCGAGCAGTCCGACGATCTCCCCCTGGTTGACGTCGATCGAGACGTGGTCGACGACGGTACGGGCCTTATATTTTTTGACAAGTTCGCTGGTGTATAGGCGCATTGCGTTCTCTTGCTATAAAATTTTTACAAAGTTATGCTTTTTTCCGAAAAGTTTTTTAACTTTACATTGAATTTTCTGATTTTAGAGTAGAAACGGCGAAATGAAACAATTTGAATCGTCCCTGTTGCATGACAAGCTGAAGGAGTACTTCGGCTTTTCATCGTTCAAAGGGAACCAGGAAGCGGTGATCCGCAATGTGCTGGAAGGGAAGGATACGTTCGTGCTGATGCCTACGGGCGGCGGGAAATCCCTCTGTTATCAGCTTCCGGCCATGCTCATGGAGGGCGTGGCGATCGTCATTTCCCCCCTGATTGCGCTGATGAAGAACCAGGTGGACGCCATGCGCACCTTCTCGGCCGAGTCGGGAATCGCCCATTTCCTCAATTCGTCGCTCAACAAGACGGCCGTCGCGCAGGTGCGTGCCGACGTGCTGGCCGGGAAGACGAAGCTGCTCTATTTCGCCCCCGAATCGCTGACCAAGGAGGACAACGTGGCCTTCCTGCATAAAATAAAGGTATCGTTCTACGCCATCGACGAGGCGCACTGCATTTCGGAGTGGGGGCACGACTTCCGGCCCGAGTACCGCCGCATCCGCCCGATCATCAACGAAATCGGTGCCGCGCCGCTGATCGCCCTGACGGCGACGGCGACGCCCAAGGTGCAGCTGGACATCCAGAAGAACCTCGGCATGTCCGACGCTTCGGTGTTCAAGTCGTCGTTCAACCGGCCGAACCTCTATTACGAGATACGCCCCAAGGGGGACGTCGACCGCGATATCATCCGCTTCATCAAGCAGAACGAGGGAAAGAGCGGCATCATCTACTGCCTGAGCCGCAAGAAGGTCGAGGAGCTGACCGAACTGCTCGTGGCCAACGGCATCCGCGCGCTGGCCTACCATGCGGGCATGGACGCCGCGACGCGCGCCGCCAACCAGGACGACTTCCTGATGGAGCGGGTCGAGGTGATCGTCGCCACGATCGCTTTCGGCATGGGCATCGATAAGCCCGACGTGCGCTATGTCATCCATTACGACATCCCCAAGTCGCTCGAAGGCTATTACCAGGAGACGGGGCGTGCCGGCCGCGACGGCGGCGAAGGTTACTGCCTGACGTTTTACAGTTACAAGGACATTCAGAAACTGGAGAAATTCATGCAGGGCAAACCCATCGCCGAACAGGAGATCGGCAAGCTGCTGCTGCTGGAGACGGTGTCCTATGCCGAGAGTTCGATGTGCCGCCGCAAGACGCTGCTGCACTATTTCGGCGAGGAGTATACCGAGGAGAACTGCGGCAACTGCGACAATTGCCGGAATCCCAAGCCGAAGATCGACGCGCGGGCGGCGCTCAAGATGGCGCTCGAGGCGCTGCGCGATATCGGCGACAAGTTCAAGGCCGACTACCTGATAAACGTGCTCACGGGCAAGACCACGGCGCTCATCAAGAGCTACGGCCACAACAAGAGCAAGTGGTTCGGGGCGGGTGCCGAGCACGACGTGCGTTTCTGGGGCGCCGTGCTGCGCCAAGCGCTGATCCTGGGGCTGGTGGACAAGAATATCGAGAATTACGGGCTGATCTCGGTGAACCGCAAGGGCGAGAATTTCATCGCCATGCCTTTCCCCGTCACCGTGACGCTCGACCACGACTATGACGAGGAGGAGAAGGAGGCCGAGGCCGTCGTCCCGATGGGCAAGGGCGGCGCGGCGGACGAGGAACTCTTTGCGATGCTCAAGGATTTGCGTAAGAAAGTGGCCAAGCAGCACGGGCTGCCGCCGTTCGTCATCTTCCAGGATCCGTCGCTCGAGGACATGGCCGTGCAGTACCCGATCACCATCGAGGAGATGCAGAACATCACCGGCGTGGGAGTGGGCAAGGCCCGCAAGTTCGGCGAGGAGTTCGTCAAGCTCATCAAGGCCTATGTCGAGGAGAAGGAGATCATCCGCCCGCAGGACATGATCGTCAAGTCGGTCGGCAACAAGTCGGGCAACAAGATCTTCATCATCCAGTCCATCGACCGGAAGATGGATTTCGAGGATATCGCCCGCGCCAAAGACCTCGATTTCGACGAACTGCTGACCGAGATCGAAGGCATCGTCAACTCGGGTACGAAGCTCGACATCTCGTACTATCTGAGGGACTTTATGGACGAGGACAAGATCGAGGACATTTACCTCTATTTCAAGGAGGACGCCGAGAGCGATTCGCTCGATGCGGCCATCGACGAACTGGGGGCCGACTATACGGAGGAGGAGATACGTCTGGTGCGTATCAAATTCATTTGCGAGCAGGGCAACTGACGCCCTGGACACCTGCCATCCCACGGCTGTTGCGTCACTGTTCCGAGGATTGACACTAACTTAATAATACGCCTATGAACAAAAAGACTTTTACTGTTGCCGTGATTTTCCTGATCGTGACACTCGTGTGGCTCGGAGTCAATATATTCTGGGCCTTGTCGAACAGCAATTGTATATTCGACCTTGTCGTGGCCGTATTGTTCGTGCTTGCAGGCGTCGGGATGGTGTACAACGAATGCCACAAGCGCAAACGCAAGCACCTCGACGAGGTGAACAAATACAAAATACCGTAACCTATGTGTGCCATGCAACGGTTCCTGACGATCATGTCCGTGTTTTTCTTCGTGTGCGGCGTCGTTTCGCTGTGGCGGATCCTGTCCGACGACGGGCGGGATATCTGGTACGTGCCGCTCGTACTGATCGGTGCGTCGGGGATTTTGGCCGTCCGCGCCCGGAGCATGGGCCGCAAAAATACGCAAAACGAAGACTGATATGAAAACCAATGTGATGCAGATAGTCCGCCTCGTGATGATGATCGTGGCGGTGGCCGGGATAATCTACGCCCTGGAGTATATGGAGCGCGGCATTGCCGTGTGGTTCTGGATCACGCTGCTCGGCGTGGGTTTCGTGGGGCTGCTCTATACGTTCCGCCTCACGCAGCGCCGCGTGCGGCTCGAACGCCGTGCCCGGGAGCGGCAGGAAAAGAAAAAATCCCGCCGGTCGAAACGCTGACCTTCATCCGCCGGACATCGTTGCCCGGCGGTTCGGTTTCCGGGCGGAGGCTTGCGGTTTCCGATGGGGCGGTTTTCCCGGGGCGGCAGTTTTATTCCGGAAGAGCGGGCTTGTTTCCTGCCGCTGGATTTCGCCGTCGTGGCAGGCGGCAAGGCCGTGGGCGGCGTGGGGTTCGTGCTCGGGACGGATGTCGAGCGCTTCGGCGCCAAAATCGGCTTCTGGCTCTCAAGCCGCTGCCGGGGGCGGGGCATGATGACGGCGGCCGTCCGGCAGGCCGTGGAGTGGATGTTCGCAAATACCCCGATAATTCGTATCTTTGCCGCGGCTTATGCCACCAATTCCGCATCGCAGCGGGTGTTGGTGAAAGCCGGGTTTCGGCATGTCGGGACGTTCCGCAAGGCTTTTTTCAAGAACGGGGCGTTCGTGGACGGCTGTTATTACGAATTACTGAAAGACGAAAATGAGTGAAGTAAGGGCAAAAAAGGCGCTGGGACAGCATTTCCTGGTCGACCTCAATATCGCGCGCAAGATTTGCGATGCGCTTTCGGGGGGCGTAAGACCGGAGGCCGGGGCGGAAACCCGGGCGGTGGCGGCTGGAAGTGCCGATGCCGATGCGGAAACCCGGACGAGGGTGGCTGGATATGCCGGAGCTGGGGCGGAAGCCCGGACGATGGCGGCAGGAAGTGCCGATGCCGGGGCAGAAGCCCGGACGAAGGCGACAGGAACTGCCGATGCCGATGCGGAAACCCGGAGGGGTGTAGCTGCAAGTGCCGATGCCCGGCTCGCGGCGGATACGACCGCTGCCGGTGCGCCGGCGGCCGCGGAAGAGGAACGGGGCGGCGCAGTCCCCTGCGACGTGCTGGAGGTCGGCTGCGGGATGGGGGTGCTGACGCAGTTCCTGCTCAGGCGCGGCGACATCACCACCTACGGCGCCGAGATCGACCCGGAGAGCGTCGAATACCTGCATGCGCATTTCCCCGAGTTCGCACCGCGGCTGATCGAGGGCGATTTCCTGAAGATGAACCTGCGCGAGCGTTTTCCGCGGGGACTGAAGATCATCGGGAATTTCCCCTACAACATCTCCTCGCAGATATTTTTCAAGGTGCTCGAGCACCGCGACCTGGTGCCCGAATGCGTCGGTATGATCCAGAAGGAGGTCGCCGTACGGATCGCGGAGCCTCCGGGGTCGAAGGAGTACGGCATCCTGAGCGTGTTGTTGCAGGCGTGGTACGACATCGAATACCTCTTTACGGTCAACGAAACGGTTTTCAACCCGCCCCCCAAGGTCAAAAGCGCCGTTATCCGCCTGCGCCGCAACAGCGTCGGACGGCTCGGCTGCGACGAGGCGCTGTTCGTGAAGGTGGTGAAAGCGTCATTCGGCCAACGCCGCAAGATGATCCGCAACTCGCTGCGGACGGTGTTCGGCGATTTCGGCGGCGCAGAACATCCCTTTTTTACGCAGCGCGCCGAGCAGCTCTCGGTCGCCGATTTCGTGCAGCTGACCAACTGGGTCGCGGCCAACCGGAAATAATCGCGGCGGGTCGTGGACGTCGGATACCGCAGTTTGGGTGCGGGTTCGAGCCGTCGGATGCCGGGCCGGGAAGGGCGGACAGTGTGTACTGGAGGCGGAAATGGAAAAGCACCGGGATTCCCGGTGCTTTTTTCGTGCCGTTCTGCGGGCGGGGTATTGCTCCGCAGCCGCAATGCGCAGGCGTCTATTTTCGCAGGTCTCCCGCAATGACCGTCACCAGTTCTTCGCGGGAGAGGTATTTCCGAGCCAGTTGCTGCACGTCGGCCGGCGTCATGGCCTGTATGCGGCGGATGTTCTCGTTGATGACGGTATGGTCGCGGCCGCAGAGGATGTTCTCGATCGTAACGTCGGCAATGCCGAACGGCCCGTCGAGGATACGCATCATCTCGCCGACCATGATGTTCTTCACGAGCGAAAGTTCGCCCTCGGGCATCGGCTCGGCGCGCAGCCGTTCGATTTCGGTGTAAATCTCGCGCAGGGCGTCCTGCGTGACCTCCGTCCCGACCTGTGCCGCTACGGCGAAATAGCCCTCCCGTTCGAAGTTGACCATGGCGGCCACCACGCCGTACGTATAGCCGTGCTCCTCGCGCAGGTTCTGCATCAGGCGCGAACCGAAATAACCGCCCAGGGCGGATGCCACGACTTGCATGCCGAGGAAATCGGGATGCTGGCGCGGGAAAAGCAGCCTTCCGATGCGGATCGACGACTGTACGGCGCCCGGATGGTCGACCCGCACTTCGTGCTGCGTCACGGGTGCCGGGAACGGGATGCCGGCCTGGGGTTCGCGCCGCGGCAACCGTTCCGCCAGCGCCGCGACGGCCTGCCGTTCGTGGTCGCCGATGCGCCCGCTGCATATCGTGAACCCGTTGTCCGCCGTGTAGTGGCTTTCATAAAACGCCGCTACATCCCCGCGCGTGAGTTTATCGTATTGGGCTTCGTCGGCCGAGATGCCGTAGGGGTGCGAGGGCCCGAAAAGGGCGCGGGCGAAAGCCTCGCGGGCCTGGGTGTCGACCTTCGTGCGTTCGACGGCCAGCCGCTGCTTGCGCTTGGCGCAGTAGGTGCGCAGTTCCTCCTCGGGGAAAACGGGGTGCAGGAGTATCTGTTCTGCTACGGCGAGCGTTTCGTCGAAGAATTTGGAGAGCATGCAGAAACTGATGTAGGCATAGTCGCGGTCGATGTTGACGTCGTAGTACGAGCCGTAATAGTCGAGCCGTTCGGCGATCTGGTGCGCCGTCATGTCGCGTGTCCCCTCGGCGAGCATGTTGGCGGCGGCCGACGCCGAGAAAGGAACCCGTTGCATGGCCGATCCGGCGCGGAACACGAAGGTGACGCGCAGCACTTCGAAGTCGTCAGAGGCGAGCGTGTAGAGCGCCGAGCCGTTTGCCAGCAGGCTCTTCCCGGCTTGTGCGACCTCGACGTCGGAGGGTATTACGAGGGGTGGTTGTGTCATTTTTTCGCTTTGTAAATAAGGATGGAACAGTTTTCGGGGCGGAAGGTGCGGCGGCTGAAGGCGAGGATGTCGCCGGTCGTGACGGCACGGTAGGCCGCCACCTCGCCGTTGATGAGCGGCAGGTCGCCCAGCATCTCGTAGAAGCCCAGGTTCATCGCCTTGTTCATCACGTTCAACTCGCCGAAGAGCGTGTTAGCCTCGAACTTGTTTTTGACCTTCTCGACCTCGTAGTCCGATGCCGGGACGCTCTGCAATGCCTCGATTTCGGCACGGAAAGCCGCTTCGGCCTGTTCGGGAGTGGTATCCGGCAGCAGTTGCCCCGTAAAGACGAACAACCCCGGGTCGACGTCGCCCGAAATGTAGGCGTTGACCGAGGCCAGCAGGCGCTGTTCCTGCACCAGGTGTTTGTAGAGACGCGACGAGTCGCCGCCCGACAGGAGGTCGGAGACCAGGTCGGCGGTATAGAAATCCTGCGAGGTGCGGCCGCCCATGTGGAATGCCAGCGACAGGGTCGTGGCGGGCACGTCGCGTTCGACCGTCTCCCGGCGGGGCGCCTCCTGCTGCGGTTCCCGGGGGATGGGCTGAGGAGTCACGGTGCGGTCGGCGAGCGGGGCGAACCATTTTTCGGCAAGGTCGAGCATGCGCTCCTCGTCGAAGTCGGCCGAGACGGACAGGATGGCGTTCGAAGGGTGGTAGTGGGTGCGGTAGAAGGCCTGTACGTCGTCGAGTGTCGCTCCGGCGATGTGGTCGGGCGTGAGCCCGATGGTCGCCCAGCGGTAGGGGTGGACTTTGTAGGCCAGTGCCCGCAGCAGCATCGGCTGGTCGCCGTAGGGCTGGTTGAGGTAGCGCTGGCGGAACTCCTCGATCACCACGCGTTTCTCCGCCTCGAGTTTTTCGGGGGTGATGTCCAGCCCCTCCATGCGGTCGCTTTCGAGCCACAGTGCGGTCTCGATGTTGTCCTTCGGGAGGGTGATGTAGAAATCCGTATAGTCGTTGTTGGTGAAGGCGTTGTTGTCGCCGCAGGCCATCTGCACGGGCAGGTCGAAATTCGGGATTTCGCGCGTGCCGCGGAACATCAGGTGTTCGAACAGATGGGCGAAACCCGTGCGCGCGGGGTTCTCGTTGCGCGCCCCGACCTTATATAATATGTTTACTGCGGCGAGTTTCGAAGCCTTATCCCGGTTGACGACGACCGTCAGGCCGTTCGCCAGTGTTCTCTTCTTGTATTCGATCATGGATGCAAAGATAGTAAAAAAGCAGCGGCAGGAAAATTTAGTGACGCCTCATTTGAAGATGGATTCGAAGACTATGAAGTTTGGGGATTGGAATCCATTACCCTGCCGCTGCGTGTGGAAAACGCTTCGGCAGAAAACGGGAAGAGTGGTGCCGAACCTGTGGCCCATGGCTCTGGTCAGCCTCTATCCCACAAATCACAGCACGCACCCTTCTGGGTACGATCTGTATTGTGGGATAACAAAAAATTTACCAGATTTTAGGGCCCCAATACTATCGTTTATACACGATGATATGTAAAGAACGAATTATGGAACAAAATTAGGAAAAAAATCCCGATTTGCAATCGCCGCGCCCGAACAACCTATTTATCGGCCTTTATTTCCCAGTGTTTCGCCGCGTAAAATTTGTTGACGGCCAAAAAATTATCTGTTTTCTCAACCGCCAATGTGCCTGTGAAAAAATTCCGCAGCTTTTTCCGGCCCGGGATTTGCCTTGCCGGCAGGGGTGGCGCTCCGGCCCCGTGCACGCACAGCCCGGACTGTGCCCGCGAGGGCGTGGCAGGTAATCCGCTATCGGATAATAAGTTCGGCAAGTCGGTGATTATCCGCGAGTTCGCTGTTAAATAAATAACAACCCCGTTGTTATTCCAATAACATCCTGCGTAGTGAAAAAACCGGATGATTTGTCAGAAAATCGGACTGATTTTTCCGCCGGAATTGTTATCTTTGCAACGCATTTTGTCCCGAATCCAGGAAAAACACACAATATCATCTAAAATTTCAACAAAATGGCAGAAAAGAAATTTATCACTTGTGATGGTAACTACGCTGCGGCACATGTTGCATACATGTTCTCGGAAGTTGCGGCGATCTATCCCATCACGCCGTCGTCGACCATGGCCGAACTCGTGGACGAGTGGGCCGCACAGGGTCGCAAAAATATTTTCGGCGAAACGGTGAAAGTTGTCGAGATGCAGTCCGAAGCCGGTGCTGCAGGCGCCGTACACGGTTCGTTGCAGAGCGGTGCCCTGACGTCGACGTTCACCGCGTCGCAGGGTTTGCTGCTGATGATCCCCAATATGTATAAGATCTCCGGCGAATTGCTGCCGGGCGTGTTCCACGTTTCGGCGCGTGCGCTGGCCGCACAGTCGCTGTCGATTTTCGGAGACCACCAGGACGTCATGGCCACCCGCCAGACGGGATTCGCCATGCTGGCGACTTCGTCGGTGCAGGAGGTGATGGATCTGGCGGGCGTGGCGCACATCGTGTCGCTCAAATCGCGCGTGCCGTTCCTGCACTTCTTCGACGGCTTCCGTACCTCGCACGAGATCCAGAAGATTGAGCTGATCGACGAGGCCGCTCTGACGGCGATGCTTGACCGCGATGCGCTGGCTGAGTTCCGCCGGCGGGCGCTCAACCCCGAGCACCCCGTCACCCGCGGTACGGCGCAGAACCCCGACATCTATTTCCAGACCCGCGAGGCCGCCAACCGCTTCTACGACGCCGTGCCCGACATGGTTGCTGAGGCGATGCGCGAGATTTCGAAGATCACCGGCCGCGAGTACAAGCCGTTCGTATATTACGGAGCTGCGGACGCCGAGAACATCGTGATCGCGATGGGGTCGGTGACCGAAACCCTCCGGGAGACGGTCGACTACCTGAACGCCCGTGGCGGGAAGGTGGGCGTCGTGACCGTTCACCTCTATCGTCCCTTCTCGGTGAAATATCTGGGCGAGGTGCTGCCCGAAACGGTGAAGCGCATCTGTGTGCTCGACCGTACTAAGGAACCGGGTGCAAACGGCGACCCGCTCTACCTGGATGTCGTCGAGGCATTTGCCAACTGCAAGGATATTCCGGCCGACCGCAAACCGCTCATCATCGGTGGCCGCTACGGCCTTTCGTCCAAGGATACCACGCCGGCGCAGATGCTGGCCGTGTTCGCCAACCTCGGGGCCAACGAGCCCAAGAACCAGTTCACGGTGGGCATCGTGGACGACGTGACCTTCCGCTCGCTGCCCGTGGGCGAGGAGATTTCGCTCGCCAAGCCCGGTACGTTCGAGGCGCTCTTCTTCGGCCTGGGTGCCGACGGTACGGTAGGCGCCAACAAGAACTCGATCAAGATCATCGGCGGCACGACGAACAAATATTGCCAGGCATACTTCTCGTACGACTCGAAGAAGTCGGGCGGTTACACCTCGTCGCACCTGCGTTTCGGCGACCTGCCGATCACTTCGCCCTATCTGGTCACCACGCCCGACTTCGTGGCGTGCCACGTGCCTTCGTACGTCGACAAGTACGACGTGCTGAAAGGGCTGAAAGCCGGCGGTTCGTTCCTGCTCAACTCGGTGCACGACGCGGCTACGACCTGCGCCACGCTGCCCGACCACATGAAAGCCTATCTGGCCAAGAACAAGATCAATTTCTATATCATCAACGCTACGAAGATCGCCGCAGAACTCGGACTGGGCTCGCGTACGAATACCATCATGCAGTCGGCATTCTTCAAGATCGCCAACGTTATCCCGTTCGACAAGGCTGTCGACGAGATGAAGCATGCCATCCTGAAATCCTACGGCAAGAAGGGCGAGGACATCGTCAACATGAACTATGCGGCCG
>ERZ824600.4601-NODE-4601-length-11953-cov-3.712389_pt1 | contig 11953 bp, 9 predicted proteins | sample MGYA00519933_ERZ824600 | MGnify/ENA primary metagenome ERZ824600 (study PRJEB31778, sample SAMEA3449178) | human gut metagenome | biome: human gut; feature: human-associated habitat; material: faeces | place: United Kingdom | collected 2010/2012 ... | reverse complement strand
TCTTATTTTAAAAATTTATATAAAATAAAATTAAAAGATGAAGTTATTATTACATTAAATGAAAAAGAATATTTTTATGAAATAGTAGATATATATGATATTATTAAAAATGGGAAAGCTTTAATAAAAAATGATTATAAAAATATTGTAGTTTTAATTACTTGTAAAGGATATAATAAACAAACTATTTTTATAGGCAAACAAAAACGCTAGTTACTAGCGTTTTAAAAAGTATTCATAGTATTCATCAAAAGTAATATTATTTTTATAAATGTATGTTGCAACTTCTTTACCAACATATCTATAATGCCATGGTTCGTATTTATAGCCTGTTAAATTTGTTAAATCGTTAGGATATCTTAATATAAATCCATAATTATGAGCATTATCTTTTAACCATTTATATTCGTTTGTATATGCAAATGAATCATCAATTGGGCTTAAATCAACAGCAAGCCCAGTCTGATGTTCAGAATGACCAGGTCTAGCAGAGTATGTATCAACAATATCTTTTGATTCATATTTTAAATATCCATTATATAATGCTTTTTGATAGTTATAATCTCTATATCCAGATGCAATATATAAGTTTAAATTTAATTTTCTTGCTTCATCAGCCATTAATTTAAAATTATCATATAATGTTTTATCTACTTTTCCATAACCATATGTTGAAGAAATATCAACTAATGTGTTTGGAACATAATTTTCATCTAATGCATAATATTTATTAACTATTACAAGTAAATTGTTTTGATTAGTTACTTTTTGAATATTGGAATAATAATTATAGTCAATATTTGCATTCACGCTAGATACTATTTTTCTGATCTCTAAATTGGAATTTTTATTTGAATAATTTATATATCTATCAATATTTTCAATTATAAAATATGGATCATTTTTAATATTATATAAAGTTTCATTAAATTCATATTTTTCTAATTCTGCATTTACCATTTCAATTCCGATATCATAACTAACATTATTTTTTTTAATGTAATCTATATATTTACATTTTTTTTCTATATTAAAATTTTTATTATCTAATAAATCTTTAATATTATTCAAATAATTATCTTGAATACAATCAATTTCTTCGCTAAAAACATTTAATATTTTATTTGCTTCTTCTTCATTATATCCAATTTTAATTAAATTATTTTTTAATGATTTTTCTTTCGTATCATCACCATTATAATATATTATGCATAAAATTATTATAATGAGTCCTAATGATAAAATAAAAATTATATTTTTTTTCATAAATCCTCCATTTTTATCTCTATTATTAGTATATCATTTTAATTTTTTAAAATAAATATAATTTTGAAGAAAATGTTTAAATTTATTTATTTAAACATATATAAATATTTTTAAACATATATTTAATTGGTGATTATATGAAAAAAATAATAATTTTATTTATGATTTTATTCATTTCTATTCCTGTTGTGCAAGCAGATGATTTATTTGCGCCTTCAAGTAAAAGTGCAATTTTAATTGAGGCATCTACTGGTGAAATACTATATGAAAAGAACGCTAATGAAAGATTAAAACCAGCATCAATGACAAAAATGATGACTTTATTATTAACTTTTGAAGCTATTGAACGTGGAGATTTGAATTTAACTGATGAAGTAATTGTTTCAATGAATGCTTCTGGGATGGGTGGTAGTCAAATTTTGCTTGAAACAGGTGAAAAAATAACTGTAGATAATTTAATAAAGGGTGTTACAATTGCAAGTGGTAATGATGCTGCTGTAGCTTTGGCTGAAAAGATGGGTGGAACAGAAGAATATTTTGTTGAAATGATGAATAAGAGAGTAAATGAATTAGGACTAAAAAATACACATTTTCAGAATGCACATGGAATTGATGCAGAAAATCATTATTCTTCGGCATATGATATGAGTGTAATTGCTCGTGAATTATTAAAACATCAAAAGGTTACAGAATATTCTAAAATTTATGAAATGTATTTGAGAGAAAATACTAATCGTAAAGTATGGCTTGTAAATACCAATAAATTAGTACGTTTTTATGATTATATAGATGGACTTAAAACAGGATATACAAATGGAGCAGGTTATTGTATTACTTTAACAGGCAAAAAAAATGGTATGAGGCTTATAGCAGTAACAATGAATGAACCAAGTATAGAGGCAAGAAATAAGGAAACATTGGGTCTTATTGATTATGGATTTGCTCAATATGAGTTAGAAACATTACTTACAAAAGATAGTATTATAGCAAGTAAAGATATTGTAAAATCAATTCAAAAAAAAGTTGATATTGTACCACTTGAAGATATTAAAAGTCTAAATAAAAAAATGCAAAATAAAAAAAATATAACTTATAAAATTAATATTAATTCTTTAGAAGCACCAATAAAAAAAGGAGATAAAGTTGGAACAATTACCTTAATTGAAAATAATAATGAAACAAGAATAATACCATTAACTGTAAAAGAAGATGTAAAAAAAGCTAATATATTTGAATTTTATTTAAGAAATATTAAAGAATTATTATTGGGTCAAATATGAAACTTGAATTTTTTTCAAGTTTTTTTAATTAATAACTAAATAATTATTTTAATGATATAATAAATATAGGTGATATCTATGAATAAATTTTATGTATGTATTGACTTAAAAAGTTTTTATGCATCTGTAGAATGCAAAGAACGCAATTTAGATCCACTTAATACCAATTTAGTTGTCGCTGATCAAGAAAGAACAGATAAAACAATATGTCTAGCAGTATCACCATCTTTAAAATCTTATGGATTACCTGGAAGATGTCGATTATTTGAAGCAAAACAAAAAATAAAAGAAATAAATTATTTAAGAAGAAAAAATAATAATTACAAAAAATTCACAGGTAAATCCTACATAGATAGTGAACTAAAAAATAATAAAACATTAGAACTAGATTTTATAATCGCACCACCAAGAATGAAAAAATATATGAAATATAGTACAGATATTTATAAAATTTATTTAAAATATATTGCCCCAGAAGATATATTTGTATATTCAATTGATGAAGTATTTTGTGATATTACATCATATTTAAATACATATAAATTGAAACCTAAAGAATTGATAAGTAAAATAATTAAAGATGTATATGAAACAACTGGAATAACAGCAACAGCTGGAATAGGAACTAACTTATATTTAGCAAAAATAAGTATGGATATAGTCGCCAAGCATACAAAACCTAATGAAATAGGTGTTAGAATAGCCGAAATAAATGAAATGAGTTATAGAAAACTATTATGGAATCACAAACCACTTACAGATTTTTGGCGAGTTGGTAGGGGGTATGCTAAAAAATTAGAACAAAATAATATGTTTACAATGGGTGATGTAGCACGATGTTCAATTAATAATGAAAATTTATTATACAAATTATTTGGAATCAATGCTGAACTTTTAATTGATCATGCATGGGGATTTGAACCAACTACTATGCAAGATATTAAAAACTATAAACCAGAAACAAATAGTATATCAGAGGGACAAGTATTACATTGCCCCTATAACTATGAAAAAACAAAACTGATTGTAAAAGAAATGATAGATAATTTATCACTTAATTTGGTAAATAAAGAAAAAGTAACTAATCAAATAGTATTAACTATTGGATATGATATTAGTAATTTAACTGATCCTAAAATAAGACAAAATTACAAAGGAGAAATAACATTTGATCAATATGGTAGAATGATTCCTAAACATTCACACGGAACAATTAATTTAGATCACAAAACATCATCATCAAAAATATTAATGCAAAAAACAATAGAATTATATGAAAGAATTATTAATAAAAATTTATTAGTAAAAAGAATTAATATAACAGCTTCTAATATAGTTGATGAAAAAGAAATAAATTATGAACAATTGAATATTTTCACTATAAATAATTTTAATTACGAAAATGCTAAAAGAAATGAAGAATTAAAACTTCAAAAAGTAATGTTAGAATTAAAAAATAAATATGGCAAAAATATAATATTAAAAGCAATGAATTTAGAAGAAGGTGCAACTACCAAAGAACGAAATAATCAAGTAGGAGGTCATAAAGAATAATGTATGATGATATTATAAATTTAGAACATTATGAACCAAAATACCATAAAAGAATGAGTAGATTTCAAAGAGCAGCCCAATTCGCACCTTTTTCAGCTTTAATAGGTTATAGTGATAACATAAAAGAAACAGCAAGAGTTACAAATGAAAAAATCATATTAGAACAAGATGCTATAAACATAATAAATGCCAAAATATCATATATAAATAGTATAATAAATACTAAACCATTAATTAAAGTTATATATTTTGTAAAAGATACTAAAAAACATGGTGGTAAATATATAACTATTCATAAAAAAATAAAAAAAATAGATAATACATTATATATGATTGATGGCAGTAAAATAAATATTGATGATATTATAGAAATTGATATAGATAATACTCAAGGAGATGAATAGAATGATATTAAATGTAAGTGGAAGAACAGATATAGTTGCTTTTTATAGTACTTGGTTTATGAAACGTTACAAAGAAGGCTTTGTAGATGTAAGAAATCCATTTAATCCTAAATTAGTTAGCAGAATTTATTTTGAAGATGTAGATGTAATAATGTTTTGTACAAAAAATCCTATACCGATCTTAAATTATTTAAAAGAAATAAAAAAACCAATTCTTTTTCATGTAACATTAACACCATATATGAAGGATATAGAACCTAATTTGCCACCCAAAAAAGAAATAATTGAAGCCATAAAAAAACTATCAAAGATAGTTGGTATTGATAATTTATCAGTTAGATATGATCCAATATTTATAAGCGATAAATATAATGTTAATTATCATATAGAATCATTTACTAAAATATGTTCTTTACTAGAAGGATATGTAAAACAAATAATAGTATCATTTATAGATGACTATAAAAATGTAAGAAATAATAAAAAAATATTAAATATAAATGAATTTACATTAAATGATTATAAAGAAATAGGTATCCATTTTAGTACTGTTGCCCAAAAATATGGTATGACTGTACAGACTTGTTTTGAAGAACATAATTTAGTTGAATATGGATTTAAAAAAGGCGAATGCATATCACATGAATTAGCTTATAAATTAACAGGAAAAAAATACAAAAATTGGACAGCAAGAAAAGAAAAAAAATGTAATTGTGTACAAATGGTAGATATAGGTGTATATAATTCATGTAAACATTTTTGTAAATATTGTTATGCTAATTATGATGAAAGAAAAGTTAATTATAATTTTTTGAAACATGATCCTAATTCATCCTTATTAATTGGAACATTAGAAAAAGATGATATTATAAAAGTAAGAAAATCATAATAATTCTTAATAATTTCATAATTGATTTATAAAAAAGTTATGATATTATTAACTTGTAGGTGATTTTTATGGAATATTATATTCTTACATACATAGCTATATTTATTACTTTAGGTTCCCAATTACTTATAAGTATTAGATATAGCAAATACTCAAAAATTCAAAACAAAAGGAATATTACTGGATTAGAAGCTGCTAGAATTATCCTTGACAAAAATGGACTAAACAATATTGATGTTGTATGCACAAGTGGTACACTTACGGACCATTATGATCCTAAAAATAAAGTAATTAGATTATCAAAAAATATATATAATGGTTCAAGTATTGCAAGTGTTGCTGTTGCATCACATGAATGTGGCCATGCTATTCAAGATAAAACAGGATATACTTTTCTTCGAATTAGAGCAGCACTCGTTCCTTTTGTTAACTTTTCTTCTTATGCTGGATATATAGCTATTTTACTAGGATTTTTATTTGGATATTTAAACTTAATATGGTTAGGTATTATATTTGAACTTGTCATATTAGCATTTCAAATTATTACTTTACCAGTTGAAATAAATGCAAGTGCTAGAGCTTTAAAAGAATTAGACAATACCCATATATTAAATAGTACCGAACTTAATAAAAGTAAAAAAGTTTTAGTATCTGCAGCACTAACATATGTCGCAAGTTGTGCTTCTAGTATAATAGAAATATTAAGATTAATATTAATGTTTGGCAAAAAAGAAAATTAGTTTTTCTTTACTTATATAAATGCTACTAAAATTCTTATAATATATAAAAATCACCTAATATATTATAATTAAAACTCCTTCCAGAAATAGATTATTAAATCTATTTTTTTTTATAATAAAACTTTAAAAAAAAAAAATATTATGCTATACTAGATTTATACTACAAAGGAAGTGATAAACTTGGAACAATACATCCCTGATATTTACCAAAAAAGTATATATACTATAAATTATGAAAAATTAATTGATAGAGGTATTAAATGTTTGCTTTTTGATTTAGATAACACAATTGCACCAGTAGGCGTTAAGAGTCCTAGTAAAAAAGTAAAAGATTTATTTATTGATTTAAAAAAAATGGGTTTTTTAATTATTATATTTTCAAATAGTGGACTAAAAAGATTAGAGCCATTTAAAGAAGAATTAAATGTTGAAATAAATGCCCATTCAATGAAACCATTAAAAAGAAGTTTTTTAAAAATAATGGATAAGCATGATCTAAAAGATAGTGAAGTAGCAATCATAGGAGATCAATTTTTAACTGATATAATAGGAGGAAATAAAGTAGGAATAACGACTATTTTAGTTAATCCAATTGGGTTAAAAGATTTCTTTTTAACCAAAATAAATAGAATGCGAGAAAAGAGAATAATGAATAAACTTGCTAAAAATCTTTTATTTATAAAACGAAGATATTATGATTAAAAAATGTACTGGATGCGGAGCAACATTAACAACAGAACAAGGTAAATTAGGTTTTACCAATAATTTAGAATCCAATCTTTGTATGAGATGCTTTAATATAAGAAATTATAATAAATATGAAAAGGTTAATTATTTAGAAGATATAAATACAATTATAAAAGAAGTAAAAAATACTAGAGATATTATATTATTTGTTGTTGATATTTTTAATATTAGTAATAAATTAAAAGAAATAATTGATTATTTAAATAATAATGTTATATTGTGTATAACAAAATATGATCTAATAGATATAGATGAAAATAAAATAATAAATTATATTAATAATTTAAATATAAAATGTATTGGCAGTATAGTAATTAGTTCAAAAAATAATTATAATTTAGATAATTTATTTGACTTAATAAATAAAAATAAAATAAGTAATAATGTATATTTAGTAGGTTATACAAACACAGGAAAATCGACATTAATCAATAAAATTATAAAAAATTATAGTAATAAAGATTATAATTTAACAACAAGTATTTTGCCATCAACAACATTAAGTTTTGTTAAAGTAAATGTAAATGAAAATTTAACATTAATAGATACACCAGGTATTATTTTAAGTAATATAATTGATTTTTTAGAAGAAGATGAAATCAAAAAAATTATTCCTAAAAAGAAAATAAAACCTCAAATTTATCAAATAAAAACAGAACAAATAATAATGGTAGATGATTTTTTAGGTATTAAAATAAAACCATATAATTCAGTTGTATTTTATGCTTCTGATAAATTAGAATATAATAGATATTATAAAGATATAAATAATAATTTATTTGTAAAAAAAATAAAAGTACCTGACAATAGTGAATTAATAATAAATGGATATGGTATAATAAAAATAAAGAAAAAAACTGAAATAGAATTATATTTAATAAATAATATTGATGTTGAAATAAGAAAAGCTCTATTTTAAAAAAGAATATTTTAATATTTCTTTTTTTTATTTATTAATGTATAATAATATTATAGGAGAGTAAAAATGTTAGGAACAATTATATCAATTGAAAAAAATATTGTATATGTAAAATTAAATCCTGAATTGAGAGGATTAGGAAATATTGCTAATTCATTTATAGTTTTCGAAAGCAATGAATGTAATATAGTAGGAGAAGTAATTAATATAAAAGATAATATTTTATATGTTAATTTAATAGGGCAAATAAAAGAAAATCAATTTGTAACCGGAATATCAAAAAAACCATCATTAGATTCAATAGTTAAGATAGTATCTAAAGAAAAAGTACCATTTATAATAGGTATGCCAAGTTATCATGAAAATAGAGATCTTTTATTAGGAACAAGTCCAATATATGATAATGTTAAAATAGGCGTTAATATTAATGATTTTTTTAGCAAACATTTTGCAATTATAGGATCTACAGGAACAGGTAAATCTTGTGGTGTAGCAAGAATATTTCAAAATTTATTTAGTAAAAAAATGAGTATTCCATATAAAGCATCAATTTTCTTATTTGATGCTTATGGTGAATATCATGATGCTTTTAAAAATATAAATAACTTAAATCCTAATATAAGTTTTAAAGCATACACAACAAATATTAAAAGTGATGATGAAATATTAAAAATACCACTATGGTTTTTAGGAGTAGATGATATTGCTTTATTATTAAATGCTGATAAAGCCAATCAATTGACAATAATAGAAAAAGCATTAAAATATGTAACAATATTTGGAAGAGAAGAAACAAGCGTTATAAAATATAAAAATGACATAATAGCACGAGCTTTATTAGATATATTATCAAGTGGTAATTCACCAGCTCAAATAAGAGATCAAATATTTTCTGTTTTATCATATTATCATACATCAGAATTAAATTTAGAAACACCAGTAGTTCAACCAGGATATACAAGGCCACTAAAACAATGCTTTGTAATAGATGCAACAGGTAAAATTAGAGATATGGAATTAATATCAAGTATAATAAATAGTTATTTGATGGAAGAATATAGTTTAGAATTGCCAGATGGTAGTTTCAGATACACTCTAAAAGATTTAAAAGATGCTTTTGAATTTGCTTTAATAAGTGAAGGAGTCTTGAATAGTCAAAAAATTTATGATGATTTAAATATACTAAAAGTAAGGTTACATACTTTATTAAATAGTGATAATCATATATATTTTGATTATCCTGAATATATATCAAAAGAAAAATATATAAGAAATTTAATGACTGCTAAAAATGGAAAGAAAGCTCAAATAATCAATTTTAATATAAATTATATTGATGATAGATTAGCAAAAACAATAACTAAAATATATTCAAAATTATTATTTGATTATGCTAAAAATATAGAACAAAAAGGTACATATCCATTTCATATTGTATTAGAGGAAGCACACAGATATGTTCAAAATGATAATGATACATATTTATTAGGTTATAATATATTTGATAGAATCACAAAAGAAGGAAGAAAATATGGCGTTTTATTAGGTTTAATAACCCAAAGACCATCGGAATTATCAGAAACAGCTATATCGCAATGTTCAAATTTTTTGATTTTTAAAGTTCAGCATCCAAAAGATGTAAATTATATAAAAGAAATGGTACCAAATATAACAGAAGAAACAGTTGAAAAAATTAAATTGTTGCCCCCAGGAATGTGTATGGCATTTGGAAGTGGATTTAAAATACCTGTAATTGTTAAATTTGATATGCCAAATCCAGCACCAAATTCAGCAAGTTGTGATATAACAAATTCTTGGTTTGTAGAAGTAGGTGGTAAATAGTGCAAAGAATAACAGTTGATGGAAATGAAGCATGTAGTAGAACAGCATATCTTTTTACAGAAGTAGCGGGAATTTATCCTATTACACCTTCATCTCCTATGGCAGAATATATAGATAATGAGAGTAATAAAGGCAAATTAAATTTATTTAATGATAGAGTAAAAGTTGTTGAAATGCAATCAGAAGCTGGTGCTGCCGGATTTATTCATGGTTCATTAACATCCGGATTATTAACAACAACTTTTACATCAAGTCAAGGATTATTATTGATGATACCTAATATGTATAAAATTGCAGGTGAATTATTACCAGGAGTGTTTCATGTTGCTGCAAGAAGTTTAGCAACTCATGCATTAAGTATAATGGGTGATCATCAAGATATTTATGCTACAAGACAAACTGGAGTTGCCATGCTTGCTTCAAGTTCTGTTCAAGATGCAGCACTTTTATCAGCAGTAGCACATTTAAGTGCGATTGAATCAAGTGTACCTTTTATGCATTTCTTTGATGGTTTTAGGACTAGTCATGAAATAAATAAAATTGATGTTTTAGAAGATAAAGATTATTTAAAATTAATTAGTAAAAATGGACTAAATAATTTTAGAAATAAATCTTTAAATCCTAGTAAACCAGTAACTAAAGGAACATCACAGAATGATGATATTTATTTTCAAGTTACTGAAGCAAGAAATAATTATTATAATAAATTACCAGATATAGTTGAAAATTATATGAATAAAATAAATGAATTAGCTGGTACTAATTATAAACCATTTAATTATTATGGTTCTAAAAAAGCAACTAAAGTTATAGTTGCAATGGGTTCCGTATGTGAAACAATAAAAGAAACAATTGATTATTTGGATAATGATATTGGATTAATAGAAGTTCATTTATATAGACCATTCAGCATTGAACATTTACTAAAAGTATTACCTGAAACTGTTCGAAAAATAGCAGTTTTAGATAGAACAAAAGAATTTGGTAGTACTGGTGAACCATTATATTTAGATATAGTATCTTCTTTAAAAGATAAAAATATTTTGATAGTAGGTGGAAGATATGGTTTATCTAGTAAAAATACAAATCCAGCATGTATTAAAGCAGTTTATGATTTTTTAGATAATCCAATTAATAATTTTACTGTTGGTATAGAAGATGATGTTACAAACAAAAGTCTAAAAGTTGATTACGATTTTAAAATAAGTAATTCAGAAGAAATGCTAATATATGGTTATGGTTCAGATGGTATGGTTTCAGCATCTAAATCAATTATAAAAACAGTTGGTCAAAATACAGAAAAATATGTTCAAGGTTATTTTCAATATGATTCTAAAAAATCTGGTGGTGTTACTATATGTCACTTAAGATTTAATAAAAATAAAATCAGATCAACATATTATGTTGAAGATCCTAAACTTGTAGTATGCACAAAAGATTCTTATTTAGATCGATTTGATATTTTGGATAAAATTAAAGATAATGGTATTTTTATTTTGAATACTGAAAAAAGTAAAGATGAGATTTCAAGAACATTAAATGATAATATTAAATATATAATCAATAAAAAACATTTAAAATTTTATATTGTTAACGCTTATGATTTGGCAGCTAAATTAGGAATTAAAGGTAAAATTAGTACCATTATGGAAAGTATTATAATTAAATTATCAAATGTAATGGATTATAATAGCGCTATTAAGTATATGAAGAAAGAAATTGAAAAAAATAATAAAAAGATTGTTGTTTTAGACGATGATCCGACCGGTGTCCAGACAGTGCATGATATTTCCGTATACACAAACTGGGAAAAAGATACCATCCGTCAGGGATTTGATGAGGAGAATAATTTGTTCTATATCCTGACTAATTCCAGAGGATTTACAGCAGAACAGACAACCAAAGCACACAATGAGATTGCTGCTGTGGTTGATGAAGTTGCAAAAGAGACCGGAAAAGAATATATATTCATCAGCAGAAGCGATTCCACTCTCCGTGGACATTATCCATTGGAGACAGAACTTCTGAAGAAAAATTACGAAGCCAATACCGAAAAGACGATTGACGGAGAGATCCTCTGCCCATTCTTTAAAGAAGGCGGAAGATTTACGATCGATAATGTACATTATGTAAGATACGGCGAGGATCTGATTCCTGCAAATGAGACAGAATTTGCCAAAGATAAGACATTCGGTTACAGCGCAGCAACAATGCCGGAATATGTAGAAGAGAAGACAAAGGGAGCATACAAGGCTTCTGATGTTACATGCATTTCACTGGAAGATATCCATGATATGAATATCGACAAGATC
>ERZ824600.4599-NODE-4599-length-11959-cov-3.086358_pt1 | contig 11959 bp, 10 predicted proteins | sample MGYA00519933_ERZ824600 | MGnify/ENA primary metagenome ERZ824600 (study PRJEB31778, sample SAMEA3449178) | human gut metagenome | biome: human gut; feature: human-associated habitat; material: faeces | place: United Kingdom | collected 2010/2012 ... | reverse complement strand
GTATGATAAATCAAACACCAAAAACGGGAGGAAAAAATGCTGCCTTTTGAAGAATTCAGCCGCTTTCAATGCGGTGATATGACGGTTTTATTTCTGAAGAAGGATAAACGACTCGCCTTTACCGTGATCCCGCAGGGAATGGAAAGCGAAATCCCGGAACATCTGACCGATATTACGATGACAACGGCATGCAGGGGAATCTGCACGGCCAATCACACAAAAACTTGTTCGGTCACATTCGACGGAATGATTCAGCTGCATGTGCGGCCGGATCTTCTTGCCGGCGGCTACCAGGTCGGCGAAACCATGACGGAAAGCGAAACGGCGCGCAATGTGGAATTCGTTTCCCAGCGGCAGAAGGGAAACTGCATCGAAACCGTATTCCGGGAAAAACATGGATTGCGGATCGTTCATTCCATCCGATGGGTCGAGGGGGAAGATTTTCTGGAAATCAATACGGAAGTTGAAAATGCCGGAGATGCACCGCTGATACTGGATCAGCTTGCCAGTTTTCAGATCGGGATGCTCTCTCCATTCGCTCCCGATGATGGTCCCGACCGGTATAAAGTTCACCGGTATGGAGCATATTGGAGCGCGGAGGGTCGTCATATTGTTGATTCCGTCGAGTCGCTGATCTTGGAACGCTCGTGGAGTGCGTGGATTTCCCATGCTCTGCGGTTCGGACAACGTTCCTCTCTGGTGGTCAAACGCTATTTCCCGACTCTTGGACTGGAAGATACCGTTGCCGGAGTGACATGGGGCGTTCAGCTTGCAACCATTACGCCGTGGCAGCTGGAGATCAACCGTGTGGGCGACTACCTCAATATGGCGGGCGGACTTCCCGATTTTGAATTCGCCGGCTGGGAACGGGTTTTGAAACCGGGTGAAAAACTCAGCGGTCCTCCGGCCATTCTCTCCTGTGCCAGAGGAGATATGGATCATGTTCTGAATCGGATCACCCGCTGGCAGAAAGTTGCGGAGGAGCATCCCGTCGAAGCGGAGAAGGACCTGCCGGTTATTTTCAACGAATACTGTACGACATGGGGACGCCCCACCTCGGAGCGTCTGCTGCAGCTCGCCGATAAATTGAAGGGACATAAGATCAAATACTTTGTCATGGATGCCGGCTGGTTCCGTTCCGACGGCTGCAAATATCCCGGAATCGGCGACTGGGAAATCGCCGCAGAACGCTTCCCCGATTTCGATGCCTATATCGATGCCGTCTATCAGAAAGGCTTCATTCCCGGAATCTGGTTTGAATTTGAAAATTTCCACAAGGAGCTGTCAAAACTCGGTGTGGAACGGAAAGATCTTGCAACGACGTATCATGGACAGCCCTGTTGCGTGGATCGTCCATCCATGTCTCTGGATTTCCGAAAACAGGAAGTCCGGGATCTTATGACAGAGCGTGTGATCCACTTCCTGAAGAAGCATCGGATCGGCTACATCAAGGTCGATTACAACTACGCCAGTCCCGGGGTGGATACGGAGAACGGTTCCACAGCGGAAGGAATGCGGCAACTGCTGCTGGAAGTGCGCGAGTTCTACCGGAAAATGCTGCGTGAACTGCCGGAGCTGACGCTGGAGGTTTGTGCCTCCGGAGGACACCGCCTCACGGCCGGATGGCTTCAGCTTGGCAATATGGCAAGTTTCTCGGATGCGCACGAGGATATTTCGATTCCTCTTGTCGCGTCTGGAACGGCGATGCAGATTGATCTTTCCAAAAATCAGGTCTGGGCAGTCCTGCGGAAATGGGATGATGATCGACGCATCTGTTACACGCTCGCGGCCGGTTTCATCGGTCGTCTCTGTATTTCGGGGGATATTGATACCATCGATGAAGCCCGGATGCAGCGCGTCTATGAGGCAACGGACTTTTATGAAAAGGTCAAACCGCTCATCCGATCCGGAGAATCCCGGCTCGATCAGCGCCTGAAGGGAGAGTCCTGGAATCATCCGCGCGGAGCACAGATTTTCCGCAGAACAAATGACGAGGCGGAAATGCTTGTCGTTCACACGTTTGCAAATGCGGATTCCAAAATGGAAATCTCTCTTTCTCCCGACATGAAACTTGCGGACACCTTCGGAGAACCCAGTGTCAAACTGGAACAACACGGTTCGGTTCTGACTTTGACGAATCTTCCCGACTGGTGTGGTCTTGTGATCCTCTGTAAAAAAGTTCATTAACTCTGTTCTTTCGGAGACCTGAGCCGTTTTTTCGCGGAAAGAGGATGGATAGGGGCTTTGCATTCGCCAGCAGAGCATTCCGGAAAAACTCATTCCTCCGGAAGCGGAAAACGGCAGGGAGCAAAAGAAGAGAGGAAAATGCAGGGGAAAGATGGACCGGTCCATGATCCAGGGGCGGTTATCCGCAATATTCTCTTCCGGAAGAGAATATTGCAGTTCCCTGTTGCCGGCGGGGCGGAGACAGAAGCTGGAAGTTCTGATTGAGCAAGCTCGCAAGGCGCTCCGCAGAAAGGTCCGTGTCTGACGGACGGAATTATGCGTTCTGCGGATTTCCGGTGCCGGTTCTCTTCTGCGGGGGAAGGGGTATTGTTGTTTCTCTTGGATGGAAGATATTTTCGACGGTGCGGTCCCGAACCTGCGATGCTTTCCCATTTCGGATCTCTTCAATCATATCAACGGCATTCTGAGCGAGAACTTTCAGGTTCTGTTCGAACGTTGTCGGAGCCGGTTTCAGATATTGAAACATTCCCCCGATATCTTTTACAATGAGGGAAAAGTCATCGGGAATTTTGAAATCAAGCGTGTCAAAGATATGCTGGAGAAGAATCGGCATCATTTCGATCATGATGATGCCTGCTGTAAAGCCGTTGCTCTTCGCCAGATGTAATTCGGCTTTCAGTTGAGCTGTGCTTTCAATAATCACGTAGTTTTCCGAATCTTCCGGCATGTTGCGGCGAGCGGCATGATAGCGTTTTTTTTCAATGAAGGACATGGAGGAAGGCGTTCGCGAAAATCTGCTGTGTCTAAGCTGCTTGAGATAGGCAATCCCTTTCGCAATAGTCGCCTCATCATCGGAATATGTGGAGTAGATCTGCTCCATATGGGAGGAGAACGAGTTGATGGTGACAATCGGCATATTGTTTTTTTCTGCAAGAAGTTTTTCAATTTCCTTGTTGTAGGCAATCGAGATAATTCCGGAGAAGATCCAGTCTTTGAAAATGCTGAGAGAATCCTGTGAAACGAGGACCAGCTCCCATCCTTTTGCATGAACGGCCCGTTCCAGCATTTCGACCAACTGTGTGTCATAAACATTTCTGACGGAGATCCATGCATACACGACTGCAATCAAAACAGCCCGTTTCTCCCGTTTCGTCGTATGATAACCGAGTTTTCTTGCCGTTTCCAGAATAAAGGCGCGTGTTGAGGGAGCAACATTTTGCGCTCCGGTCAGAACTCGGGTCACCGTACTGCATGCAACCCCGCATTCCGCCGCGATGAGACGGTGTGTAATTTTCTTCTTTTTCACAAACTCGCTCCTCCTGTGAATATTTTTTAGAAAAATAAAATATAGTTCGTGAAAATCAAGGTCGATCCATCAAAAACAGTTTTTTTCTCTTGTTTTGCAGTCCGGATTCCGCGATCCGATGCGAAATTCCCCCGGATGGAACAAGCGGAAGGCCGGTCAGGAACTCTGAAGGAAGGATTGATGGACTCTTCCGTGAATCAAAAAGAGGATGCAGAAAAATGGATCTTCTCTTTTTGAAAGCATTTTCAATTTGAATTGCTCCAAATTGCTCCATAAAAAAGGCTTATTTTTTTCTTTTTCCGTGCTATAATAAAATGAAGAAAGCATTAATTGATTTTATTTTCCGATGAAGGAGTGAATCTATGGAGGAAACGATGAAAACTCGGAAGAAAAGTTTTACTCTTACAGAATTGTTGATCGTCATAGCAATTATAGCCATTCTTGCGTCTCTTTTGCTTCCTGCTCTGAATCAGGTCCGGGCAAAAGCAAGACAAATTACCTGTACATCAAATCAGAAACAGTGTATTTTTGCTATGAACTCCTACGCCTCGGATACAGGATATTTTCAACTTTACTCCGAGATGAAGAGTATGAAAGGCTGCGGACATCCGACCGCATCCTGTCCGGGGCATATGCTAACATGGTTTGCATTTCATCTGGCAACCGGTTATCTTCCCAGCAAGGTGGTCGGCATTTGTCCGGAGGCTCGAAAACCGGTTACAGGAATGACCGACGACGGTTTCCCGAATGATATTCCCGGTTTGCTGAAATCAAAGTTCTGGCTCAATGTAACCTGGTCCGGGTATTCGGAAAACACCCCGGGACTGCTGAATTCAAGCTATTATAATTCACGAACGGCCACTGACGGGAAATATCTGCTCGGTCCGATGCCCGATAACACGCTGTTTTTTGTCGTGTCAAGAATGAAGAGCCCGTCCGCGATTCCCATCCTCTGTGATTCTCAGAAAAGCGGAACTGACACCACTCCAAACTGGTACTTTACTCCAACAGATTCCTCTCATGCCGTTTCGACGATGTTTCATCAGGGGCGGGCCAATATTGCGTTTGCCGACGGCCATACGAACTCGTTTGCTGGCCGCACCCTTGCCTCCATGGGTTATCGCTATCTTGAGAATGGAGTTTTGTACTGACCGGGGAAAGATCCGGCACTGCGATGGATGCATGAAAAAGATTCCGCTGTTTTCCGGACCTCCTCAGCAGTGCCGCTCTTATGAGACAGAAAGGATCGGAAGAACCGCTCGGGTGAAACGCAATTCACGGTTGTCCGTTCGGAACCCCGATGCCCGTGGACAAAGTGATTTTGACATTCCGGAAAAATATTTATAAACCAGAAAACCAATGTTCAACTCTGCCAGGATGCGCAGAAGAAAGGATCAGAATGAAGATGTGGACCCGCTGGATGATTGGAGCTGTTCTGATGGGAATCGTTTTTTCCTGTTCGGCTGCAAACTCGATTGAAAATCCCGATTTGATCGGATTGAAGGGCACCCGGGATATTGTAAGCGGAGCGGACGGAGCTTTTGTCTTTAACGGAACAACATCAAAGGCAGAACTGCTCTTTTCGAAAACCGATGATATCACTTACTGCGTATGGGTCAGGGCCAACTCCTCCGGCAGTGTAATCGGGCGGATGGGATACAATAACGCCCTTTCGATTCAGAATTCTCAAATCGTATTCAATATTTTTGATGTGAATGGAAAATGGAATGGAACCGGCGTGGCATGTCCGGCCGGCCGGGAGTGGATCTTTATTGCGGCCAGCTGGAACAATTCGGAAAAGGAAATGAAAATTTATATAGACGGGGTTTTGAAAACGGCAAAAAAATTCCCTTCCCATTCGCGGAAATACGGAGAAAAAATTTACATAGGAGGTTTCCCGAACGAGAAGAAATCAGGATTCAAGGGGGAAATCAAAGGAATCTTCTGTTTTGACCGGGTGCTGGCTCCCGAAGAAATCAAAGAGCTCTATGCCCGTTCCGCCGCGCTCAACTCCAGCAGAAAATAACAGGGAGAAGGGAAATGCGGAAGAACTGTTTCATTTATGCTGCTGTTCTGGGAATTGCTGCACTGACGAGTCCGAGCTTAGCAGAAGAGGTTCATCTTCAGCCGGGATATGCCAGTCGATCGGCCTCCAGACGGATAGAAAACAACATGTATCGCTGGCTTTGCAGAGAGCCTTTTGTTCCATGTCCGAAAAAACAGTCGATCCTGAGCGGCTTCATCACAGGAATGCATCCTGCGGCGTATTCTCACTGGGCAAAATATTTTGATGGTTCTCTCATGCCCGCCGCCGATTATCTGGAACTGCGGGGGCCTTATTTGGCCGATCAGATTGAGAATAAAAAAAATAAACTCAGTATTTTGGAAAATGCATTGCAGCAGACGGATCAGATCCCTGAATTGAAAAGAGTTCAGGTTTCGTTGATCTGCGATGGAACAACCGGAGCCTATCCTCCTTCCCGGTGGGAGGAGCCGATTCCATTTGCCCAATATTACCGGAAAAACTACGGAGAACTGCCCCTGATGCAGGACTGGCAGGGGAAAAAAGCGAACGTGAACATCTGTCGATTTGACAAGACCTTTCGCTCGATGATCCTTGAAAATGCGGAAAAGACGGTCCGGCATCTTGCCGGGAAACATAAGATTGCCATCTGGCATTTCCGCTGTCCGAACGAAAATGACTGGTACATCCCCATCGACAACAGTTTTTACGATTACAGTCTCCCCGCTCAGGATGCATTTCGTTCCTATCTGAGGAAAAAATATCGTAACGAAGAAGCTCTTCGCAAAGCATGGAAACAGCCGGAAAATTTCTCATTCTCCGATGTCAAGGCTCCTCTTCCTCAATGGAACCATTTGAATCTGGCGCAGGATTGGCAGGACTGGCAGGAATTCCGTTTTCAGGATGCATACGACATTCAGAAGGATTTCATCCTTGCAATCCGGAAAAACGATTCGAAATCCCGGATCGTCACATGGATGACAAGCGGAATCTTTACGGCCGGTCGGGATCAGATGCTTCTGGACAATGCAATGAAATTATCGCAGACTTATCCGGAGGTGTACCCCTCTTTGACCTGGTTTGACTACGATGATTTCAATGGGGAGCTTTATGGCCAGCTGGCCGAGGCGTATGGAGTCAGGATTGGTGTCGAACCGGGCAGAACAACGGCGGAAAGTTTCCTCCGCACGTTTTTCAACATCATGCGTTTCCCTGTTTACCAGATCAACTGGCTGTTTTTCGTCGCGGCCAATCCCAAAGCGGATCCCCAGCTGATCTGGTGCATCAATCAGCGGGGACTGCTGGAAGAGATGCGTCAGGCGGAATTGATTCAGGAACCGGTCTGCGTCCTCTTCTCCTATTCCAATGAGATCTGCAATGTTTACGAAAGAATGTGGGGAAATCCAAGAGCGAAAATCTATACGGATCTTTTCAGGGCCCTTTATCGGGCAAATCTGAATTTCGCTCTGATCAGTGATTATTCGGCGCAAATCGACTTGAAGCGCTGGAAGGCGCTCCTGATTCCGGAAACCGAGGTGATTCATCCCGGGATGATTCGGAAAATCGCGGATTTCGTCAGAACGGGGGGAATGCTTGTACTTGCCGGTGGAAAAGAGTGTGCAGCGTGGAACCGCGAAACCGGGAAAAAGGATTATCCCGTTTTAAGTGCACTGGGGATTCCTGCCGGTACAGCAGAGAAAAAGGTGAAAGTTGGAAAAGGAAGCGTCGTATTTGCTGATAAGATCCATTCCCTGATTGATTCAAAGTACAGATTGACCGGAAAAGGGGAAGAACTTCTGAAAAAGCTGCCTCTTCTCAAGCCTTTGACCGTTTCTTCCGGAGAGATCGGTTCCTTCCTCAAACGTCACAGGGACCATTGGTATATTGGGCTGATCAGTCTTTCCAATCGGCCTGTTACCGCAAAGATCCGGTTTGCTCCGGCGGAAACGGCCGGAAGGATTGCTGTCAGAGATCTGGTGGATGGGAGTGAGGGTGTCATGAACGAGGGCTGTTTGTCTGCATCCTTCGATTTCAAATGGCAGATCCGCGTGTTCCGTCTGCCACTCCCGTAGATGTCAGGATCGGAGCGGACAAATGCCAGGAGGGAAAACTGCGAAAGGAGGTGGAATACACCGGGACGCATTGCTGTCTCTATGAAGCAGAACGTGTGAGAATCAATGGCGTGGAGTTCTTCTTCCCCCCGGAAGAAAAACTGGAACCTTGCTCCTGTGATTCCGAGGACAAGTTGGTGTTTTTCTGCGAAAAAGGTTTCTCCTGTTGCTTTTGATGAAAAACAGGATATACTATTGCAGAATGCAGCAGAAAGGAATGAGGTGCCGGGAATGGAAAAAAATGTGAAGATCCGCCATTTGAGTTCCTCGCTCTATTTCGGGCCGGAGTTCCCGTTCGCGATTGCGAAGTACAATCATACGAAAGCTCAGTTCGAGCGGACCCCGCCTTCCATTCGCGATTTCTGGAAGATCACGCTGGTCAAGGGAGGAAAGGGGACTCTGGAATTCTGCGGACGCAATTTCCCGCTGGCGGAGGGAAGCATTTACCTGATGCATCCCGATTTTCTGATAAACTACAAGGTGACGGAAGATCCGCTGATTGTCTGCAATATTCTTTTTTCCAGAGATTTCCTTGGCAGTGAGCTGGAGTCGCTGATGCGTCGATCCGCGTTTTTCAGGATGTTTTCCGACTCTCCGCTGGAGGAGGAAATTCCGTTTTATGCGTACCGGGCGTCCCGTCTTCTCCGCTCCATTGTTTCCGAGCTGGAACAGGAGTATTTCAGAAAGGAGGTCAATTATCAATGGGACATCCGGATCAATCTGCTGCATCTTCTGATCCATATTCAGCGAATCCGGGATGCGGAAGAGCCGGATTCCGCGCATGAACAGGTGGTCGCTGCCATTCGGAAAATGGTGGAAATGGATTTCCGGAGACCGTTTCAGCTCCCGGAACTGGCAAAGCAGTTCGGGTTGAGCCGTCAGCATCTTTGTCATATTTATAAGAAGTCGACCGAGCGGACCATTATTGAGGATGTCAACGAGCTCCGTCTGGATTATGCCGCCGAGCTGCTCCTGAATTCCTCCCGCCAGATTTCGGAGATCTGTTATGAGTGCGGTTTTAATGATTTGAGTTATTTTTACAGGATTTTTAAACAGCGTTTCGGACGAAATCCGGGAAGTTTCCGGAAAATCGTTCACGAGTGAGTCGGATTTCGTTTATGGGGGGGAGGGGTGTTTCGTGCTTCGCACGACCAGCGTGTTCGCCGCTGGACCGCGACAAGGGCGGCGCCCTTGACCGGAGGAAAATGCAGTCGCATTTCCCTCCTTTTTTTTGGAGAATATTCAGATTCCGGATGTCCGCTTTTTTTTCGTGAAAATTCCCCAAGTTTTCTGCCGTATTTATGTTATAATAATGGAAAATCAGGAAAGGATGGATAAGAATGAAGATATTGGATCGGAATGGGGTTTTATGGTGGAGAGAAAGAACGGAAGGGGAAAATTTGGTTTTTTTTCGTCATTCGGATCGTTTTACTTTGATAGAACTTCTGATTACAATAGCGATCCTTGCGATCCTTGTCGGGGTTCTTCTGCCTGCGCTGAACTCTGCGCGGGATAAAGCTCGCTCTGTATCCTGTGTGAATAATTTAAAGACTATCGGAACGGGGCTTATGCAGTATGTGCTGGAGAATGACAGCTGGCTGCCTCCTAGTGCGTTGTCGGAGCCGGGGACATGGGCTTTCCTTCTGCTCGGTCCCAACACGGAAACGTACCCGAATAATCCGGAAAAGCACTGGTCCACATGGCAGAAAAGAAAAGGACGGTATTTTGGAATTGAGACGTATCGGTGTCCTTCCATGTCCGGAACCTATCTCATGGATGGAACCGGCAGCTGGTGGAATTACAATCCTCATTACGGAATCAATGACAAAATGGGAAGGAGCTATCTGGAATCAAACAAACTCGAAGGGGCGAAGAATCCCTCCTCAAAACTCTATATTGCGGAAACATGGGCGCGCAATTCGGATGGATCGTCGATTCTGGACAAAGGGTTCTATCGCTGGGATCCAACGATTCTGAACAATGCGCAGTTTGGCAATGTCGCCGCCCGGCATGGCGGAGCCTGCAATACGCTGAAGCTCGACGGAAGTGTCGCCGCGATCCGCATCCCTTATCCGTTCAGACCGTTTGATGCAGGTCCCTTCTGCTACGGATGGAGTACGACCTCCTCCACGCTCCAGTGGAGGGGAAAGGCTTACTGATCTAAAGAGGAAAAAAGGAAGACAGAAGTATGAAAAAGCTGGTTTTGATGTTGACTGCATTGTTTACGACATTTCTCTGTGTTGGAGGAAGTTTTACACTCTCTTCTTCCGGAGAGAAAAACTGGCAGTCGCCGATGTTTGAGATTCCCGCAGGCCGTCCGCCGATGCAGATTCACATGAAGACGATTACCACCGGGCCGATTGCACATCATATTCGAATTCACTGGTTCGACCGGAACGGAAAGACCCTCGGATCGTTTTTCCCGCGTCCGCCGTTTCATTATCCGGAAGATTCTCTGCTGAACAAGGTCGTTTCGCGGGTTCAGACCGTGCTGCCTCGTTTCTATCCGCCCGGAGCGGAAAAATTCCGGATCGTGATTTCAACCTCCGATTACCGGACTCGTTTTCCCAATCTCCCTCCGCCGGGGAAGACGACGTTTGAGGAGCCTGAGGTCCGGTGGCTCTATCGCGTCTCGGCGGAAGAACCGCTGAACTGGTTTGCTCTGACGGAGCCGGTGGCGTTTACCGCGATTCTTCCGCCGGGCGTGACCGGTCTGCGGGGAATCGTTTCGGATTCCGATGGAAAGGTCCTTGCGGACCGCTCCGTGAACGGGGCGCGTTGGACCTGGAAAGCGCCGTCTCCCGGATTTTATCAGGTGAAGTTTTTCCATATCGGAAAGGATGGCACGCAGACTCCGGTGGTGGAAACGTATTCTGTGACGCATCATCGGCAGTTCAACAATGCGCCGGTCCGTCTGTGCCGGAGCGGGGCGTTTACACGGGAGTTTCAGAATTTCGCCGTCACGGAGAAGCGGGAACGGGGGGATCATGCTCATCCGTTCGGAATCAATATGATGAATGAGATGGACTATACTCCATATTTCTGTTCGTTGCAGGATTCGTTCGCTGTTGCGCGTCTTTGCGGACTCAATGCGTTTGTCCGGTGGCATGCGGCACCGTGGAATGAGATCGAGCGCGAACGCGGACGGTATGATTGGAGTATGCCCGATCGTTTTCTGAAGATCGCGGAAGAGGAGGGGTATCCGCAGGAGAGAGTGATTCTCAATACCTTCGGAACTCCACGCTGGAATTCGCCGAAACCGCAGAATACGGTCTGGGGATCTCATTACCGCTCTTACGCTCCGTTGGAGATGAAGCCGTGGGGAGAGTATCTGAAGGCGTTTGCAAAGCGGTATCCGGGGATCCGGATGTGGGAGCTGTGGAATGAACCGCATCTGCCGGGGGGAAGCATCTTCTGGCTGGAGTCGTCGCCGGAGCAGTTCGTCGAACTGATGAAGACCGGGTATACGGCGCTGAAATCGGTCAATCCGGAAAACATGGTCATCCACGGCGGAATCGGAATGCGCTACATCCCGTTCTACGATGCGGTGACCCGGCTCGGAATTCAGAAATACTATGACCGGCTCGGAACCCATGTGGTGACCTCTCACAAACCGTTTTTCGAGGTGGACCGGAAATACGGCGCGCCGTCGAAGGGGTTTGTGGAAACGGAGTGGCACGTGAATTTGTACAACTGCTCCGCCCAGGTGTTGCCGACAGAGGAGGAGCTCTGCTTCCGGATGTTGCTCCGTCTTGCCCAGATGCTGAACATGAATGTGGAAAAGATCGCCGCGTTCAACACGTTTGCCGGAGAGAAGAATTCGGAAAGCGCCCGGTTTTTCGCTGCGGCGGGTGGGATTCAGCAGGTGACGGGATTGTTCCGGTCGGTGCCGTTCAAGGAGCCGCGTCTTTCCGCTCTGGCTCTCCGGACGGCGACGGATCGGTTCGCAGGGAAAGTCAAGGCGCTCGGCGCACGGTATTTTGGAGATGGAAATCAGCAGATCGCGCTGTTCGAGAGCAGGGCGGGACGGGTCGCCTTCTTCTGGTCGCAGGAGGGGCACGGGACGCTGAATCCGCTCCCCGAGATCGCCGGGATGATGAAAGGAAAAACCGTTCTTGACTGGGAGGGACGATCGGTGCCGGTTTCTCAGTTGAAAGCACGCCGGGTCTACTTCGTGCTGGATCCCGATCCCGCGATCCTGAAGAAAGGGGAGAAACTGGAGGAGCTTTCGGCAAGTCCGCTTCTGCCTCTTCTGGATCGAAGTGTCGCCGGAAACTATGCGCCGCTTTCCTCGCCGGACTCGACCTGCACGGTCAGATAGTCCGAGCCGAT